>Ga0307474_10000005_pt1 | contig 228069 bp, 421 predicted proteins | sample atmos_gasesECM1C_2_FD_203312 | JGI IMG/M metagenome (GOLD analysis project Ga0307474, IMG submission 203312) | Hardwood forest soil microbial communities from Morgan-Monroe State Forest, Indiana, United States - atmos_gasesECM1C_05 | ecosystem: Environmental > Terrestrial > Soil > Temperate...
CGAGACATAGATATGCAATCGGCATGGTGGCAGAAGATCAAACCAAAAAGATGAGCGACAAACCGGCTTCGCAATGGGAATTACCTCACAATGCTGGCATCCATTACGACTGGCAATATTCTATTATTGGTTACATGTACTATACTCTTAATAAACATTTTATAGACGCTCCTATCATCATAGCTCAAAACGTAGAAGTAGCCAAAGCACTGCTTGGTAAAATCACTGAGAAAATAGATTCCGGGCATGGAAGAGATGCATTATACGTTCGGGCACACTGGAATAAAAACGTACTTATCGCAATGAGAGAACTCGGTTTTGATACTCAACAAATGGAAGATGATTATATTCTAGGAATCTACCCAGCGTATAGTAAAGTACATCCAGACATTTTTAGTAAATATAACAGTTTATATAACAAATTGGGTAATCCACAACTTCCTCACAGCCCACCTCAATCCGGTCCAGATGATTATGGTCTCTTTAAGGACTTGCCCTGGAAAGACCCAGAACCAGACCCAGGCGACGAACTACACTGATTATTATCGCTAAATAATGCATGCCCTTAGCAACGCAACCTATTGCTTCTGCACCTATTGATGATACTACCGCAACTACTATTAGTTACAACGAAATCGGAAATGGCGGGACGTTAGCGAGCGGAGTTGCCAAATACAATGTCGTACTTTCAGCCATTAAGACAGGAGGCGTCAAGGTAAGTGGCATTGCCAAATACAATAAAGTTCTTTATGTAGTTAGTGTTGGTGGTATTCGAGCGTCTGGTGTCGCTAAATACAACGTTGTACTTTCCGCTATCAAAACCGGAGGCATCAATGTAGGCGGAACTTCCCTAACTGGGACTTCCGGAAATCTAATTGGAAATGCTCTAAACGAGTTTGCTCTAAACGAAACCGTTCTAAATTAGATTGAGTAGTCGTCGATATTGCCTAGCAATGTTTCTATTTGCTCTATATTATATTTTAGAATACCGAGAGAATGTTTCATCGAAGCAATCTCTTTCCTAATCTTATCAATACTACCTTCACCACACCTGGCAAGTATCTTTGCGTCACCAAAAACGGACGCTATTTCCTTATCCTTAGCCCCATCCTTAGTATAGATATTGGGTAGTTTATACTTCATACCTTCTATCTCTTCTTCTACATAAGAAGCATTTTCCATATCAGCACGGACATAATCCCACGCCAAATCCTTGGAATCATATATTAGCTCGTAGTCAATCGGGTCACCATCAACATAAACCGATGTATTCCAAGGGGGCAATGTTTCATCTTTCTTCTTCTCATCCTGAAGATGCCCATTATGTAAATCAAGATGATACATATGCAAGGCCCACTTATCTTCATCCGACATTCGCTTTCCTTTTTCCCTGCTTGTGTTATACATGACTTCCCAATCATTTTCTTGTTGTTGTCTGAGGGCTTCATTCTTTTTTTCCTCCTGAGTGTTCCATTCCTCTGACAGAAACGACACGATTTCCTCACCGGCTCTACAAGTAACCCAATTTCCCTGTTCCGTAACAAATGCTTCATTCTTATTTTCTTCGTTCATAAATACCTCCAAATATAATATAGTATATTCCCCAGCAAAAACTATTGGGCAAAATCTGGCATAGTAAAGACAGCAACTGTAGAGCGAGTTATATGTGGAACACTAAAACCTTGCCCAATAAGAGTAGGGAGAACAGTTCCGAAAAACATCTGTATTTTTGTAGTTTGAGATATACCATATAGATCCGGATCATTAAACGGACTTACAGGCGGATTATAAGATCCCCCCATACTACCATAATAATCCTGTGGTGACAAAGTTACTAATGTAGTTGAGGTTGGCCGATTGTCTATATCGTGAAAGGCAGCAATCGCAGCACGAATACCGTTTAAGAATACAGCATCATCGATAAAGTCGTAGACACCTGGGGTCCAAACGGACAAATCATAATTAACTGGATTACGAAGATAACTATAAAGACAAATTATATCAAGGTCTTGTTCAATAGCAGCATTTACAACTGCCGCTATGGCTTGCGACCGTTCGCTATCTGGGACTCTCGTATCGTTAGTTGGATTTCTCATATTTGGGTTAGCTTGTGCAACGGGTGTCCATTCTGTACAGATCGTGGGTTTGTTAAACGTGCAGCCAGCAGCACAGGCAGAAAATCCAGTACGCAAACCACCAGGATTACCGATAGGTGGGGCAAGTAATGCGTCAGGGTCGGTTAGAGTGCTCCGACTATAAATATGAAAATCCATAATGTCCCCGGAATCATACATAGATTTCACTATGCCGTAAGGAGCATTACCATAAAACGTATTTGCTATAATTAGCGCTGAAGTATAACCACGAGCAAAAGTAGCTTGTGCTTGTAATACTTGTGTTTCCAGTTGGATAGCCCATTCATTAAATTGCACCGCATTCATCGTGCTCCAAGTTACACCATTCGCAGCAGCCCAAGCTTGTGTCGATGCCGTCCACATTGATTGTAAAACTGGATACAAACTGCCATTGTATCCAGTTGCGGGAACATTCGTTGACAAACTGGTTTCATTCTGGAGAATTACCGCTAACAGGGTGGGGTCACGACCTAATGCGATACTAGTGTAGGGATTTACATAGGTAAGAACATTCTGAATATACTCGGTTTGTAAGTATTGTAAACCGGTATCATACCAAAACCAAGGATGCATCATACCAGTAAGACCGGTATATGGCGATGCTGATGTGGAGCATTCAGTAAAACTTGGAGACGATACGGGAGGTGTATCAGTTGCATTAATCAATTGTCTTCCGAAATGCATTGTGATAATAACTCTGATATTACGGGTCTTACATTGATTGAAAAACCAACCCAGCAAATCCATACTGACTGGATCTAACGTTCTAGTTGTAGTCTGCGGTCCAGTCGTAGAACAAAATAGATTAGCACTAAGCCCAATATCTAAGTCATGTATTCTAACAACTCTAACGCCTAGATTGACTAAATTATCTAACCAAGTTCCTATTGTTGCTTGGGTCGATGTGTTGTAAACCTCAGCACTACCATTCCAGTAGAGAGCACCATAAAATGCCCCAAAATCAATATTAACACCAAATCCTAGAAAACGCTGAGGACCAGTAAGTATGGGAGCACCGGTGGGATCGTAGGGTGGCGAACCAATGCCGATACCGATTGAGGCCGGGGTTGTATTACCAGAATCGAGAGATAAATGACCATTAACTATATTAACAAAGTTCGCTCCGATAGGAGGATTATCTAATGGGGTTTGATAGGTAAATAGAACGGGTACTTGTGTAGTCATTTTTATAGTCCTTGCACATCTGTTCCGCTTGCCAAAGCACCGCCGCCCGCCGGCTCGATTGAAGGAAGGTTCGCTACACCACCTGCTAATATGCCGCCATTTACTGCCGGGGTACCGGTAGTACCATCACTGCCCTTGTATACATTTGCTTGCCCGCTCCCCAATAACCCACCAATCCACCAGTCCTGTGCAACTTGTCCGCTCGCTACAGCACCGCCACTTCCGGTTGCCCAATAAGTTTCAATCATAAACATCTGGATACATGTCGTTTGGGGAACACTCAGAATATCTGGATCTTCATAAGGAATAAGAGGTTGAATAAAATTAGACCCGGAGTTGTAGCCATAATATTTAGCCGGCGTGAAAGGCATCATAGTAACTGAAGTTGGTCTCAAATCTACATCATGAAACTTAGCAATTTGAGTCCGAACGCTTTTTAGAAATAAAGCGTCATCAATAAAATCCCAAAGACCTGGATTCCAAAATCCAGGATTATTATTCACTGTGGCATGCATATAACTATACAAGAAAAGCATGTCAACATCTTGCTGGACTGCCGCTCCGACTACTGCTGCCATAACTTTTGACCGGTCACTGTCTGGGTTTCGAGCGTTGTTTCCGACAGGAGCCCATTCGGTACAAAGCGTCGGTTTTCCAAGATTACAAGCGGCACAGAGAGCCGAAAAACTGGTACGGATCGTATTTGTGGGATTCGTGATATCAACAAGAAACTGGTTGGGGGTAGTTCCTGCGTACATATGGAAATCTACCATGTCCCCAGCTTCATATATGGTTTTTATACATCCACATTGAGCATTGCCGTAAAATGTACCCGCAGTGATTAATGCCGGGGTGTATTGGCGAGCAAAAGCAACTTCGGCTTGTAACACTTGTGTTTCTGTTTCAACAGCCCATTGAACGTGCTGTAATGCGCTCATTGTATTATAGTTAACACCGTTCGCAATACACCAAGCCTGTAGGTTTGCTATAAGGGCGGCTGACATAAACGGATATTTAGTAGGACTATAACTATATGGAATTGTCTTGGCTAAACTGGTTTCATTTTGTATCGTAACTGAAAGTAAGACTGGATCTTGTCCCAAAGGGAGACCTGAATACTTACTCACATAAGTGAGAATATTCTTAATATATTCGGTTTGTAACCATTGTAAGCCGGTATCATACCAGAACCAAGGATGCATTTCAGAAAGCGTACCATAAAATGGCGAGTTTGATGTCGCACTTTCATAAAATAATGGTGATGGCACGTCCGGAACGTCGTTTGTAACAACTAATTGTCTCAAATAATGTAGTGTAAAAATAACTCTGATATTACGAACTTTGCATTCATTAAAAGCCCAAGCTAATACGTCAATGGTATTTCCATCAAACCTTCTGGTTGTAGTGTCATTGAACCATGAAAAAATATTACCACCAGTCAGTTCATCCCAGCTATGTAATCTAACGACTCTGACGCCCATATTGACTAAATTATCTAACCAAGCTCGCATAGTAGCTACCGCATTTGCGGAATAGGTCGGTGGGTTTCCACTTTTAACACCGACCCAAGCGAACGAATCAATATTGACACCAAATCCGACAAAGCGTTGTCCGTTTAGCCAAAGATGGCCATTATTTACAGAGACGAACTCATCTGTGATTGGCGGATTATCTAACGGGGTCAATGTAGGATATAAAACAGGTGTTCCTGCCATGTATTATTTACAAATTATAACCACGATTTTTGTATATAAGGATAATTTTAATACGCCATCTGTACAAAGTTCTGACTTGTTCCAACACTCAGAACCCCAAGTGGCAAAGAGAGCACTTGCTAGGCATAATAATCCCACAATAGGCAGAAGCGATACTAACCATACATTTATTTATCAGTATCTATTCTAAATTATTCTCCATTCCAACACTTCTTGGTAGGTATTTTGGCTCTTCAGAAGTCATCTCAAACATATCGGGGACATTAAGAAAAGTCCGGTCTTCACGGAGGAATCCTTCGTGATGCAAATGTCGGATCATCACGCTCCCTAATTCTTCCCTTTCAATTCCATTTACTCCAAAATGTTTCATAATAACATCATATAGATAACACATCTGGTACGACTTTTGCTCCGGGAACCGTTCATGGATTTTACTTTTCAATGTCTCAAACATTACTTTTTCTCCTGTAGAGTCACTTCAATATCATCGACAATACGTATAAACCTTGCCCAATTTTGTCCTTCTTTACCGCCTTTGGGCATCTGATTTACTAGCTGGTTGGTTAAACTATTGTCGGCAGTTTCTAAACTACTCAGTACCTTACCATACAACACTACCTTCTTACCATTAAACTCTATTGTAATCGTTTGCCCATTTACCTCCGGCAGTTTCCCAATGGTCTCTGGCAACTTCAACCAATCTTCATTGACAGCATCAACCAAACCGAGAAAGATAGCTTTATCCAATCTGCCCATTGCTTTTACGTGATGCTTCTTTTCTCCTGGCACAAATGACATCTTCATCCATACGCCCTCTTGACTCACTTCCCACTGAGTTCCGGCAACGCCGGCACGTTCATTACGCATGATGAGAGGCGTGTGCATATGGTATTTAATCAAGTGATCTTTAGCTCTCGATGAATATACATTTCTCAATACTTCTTCTAACAACTGATGGTCATATCTATCTTCTTTCTTCGTCGAAGTCATCGCATCGTTCAGGGCATCAGCAACATCATCTCTCCAGACACCAGTTAAAGAAGCTGCTGCTGAACTACTTAATACTGGATCGTTTGCCCTCAAGTTCCTTTTTGCCCATTTAATACGCTTATCCTCCAAACGCAAGAAAGACTTAACCTGCTTATACCGATTCTGCTCGTAAGCAAGTACACCGAAGGGTGGAGCTAGATATAACTTATCCTGTCTCCAACTCTTAGGAAGATATTTGAAATACTCTTCTGGGAAATCTATGAAAAAGATAATTAGCTTTTCAGGGAATACCTGCGCAACCTGCGTGCCCACTTCCCCTAAAACTACAGATATTTCCTTTTCACCCACCTTACCATATAAAACACGATCAACTTTAACCTTCAATCTAATTACACGGAGTTCTCCGCCGTTCATCTTTTCTTTAGAAACTATACTACTAACCTTAGTTCCTACTATCACACAATTCGATATCTTCGTCATGTGAGATATAGTAGTATCTCCAGCTAAGGCAGGTGTGGCAAATAACATAATAATACTAACAATCAATTTCTTCATTTTATTTTCCTTTCAAGATAAAATAACGCCTAATTGCTCTACGCCACCATATAAGAGAAAGATAGTTGTCCTTTCTCGCAAGGTAAACATAGGATATTAAATAACTGTGCCGGGCGTCCATTGCAACACAATCTGCGCTCTGCTCTCTAAGTTCTACTAATTTCTCCCAGTAGTTCATATTTCACCAATCCCAATCTTTTTCTTCTATCTTCGCCCCTTGACTACGCAGCCAGGGAACTAATTTTTCCTTAAAGCAAACAGGACAAATATCTATTTCTATCGCAGTACCATAACCGCCTTCCGGGAAATTTGATCCACCTTTCCACCTAACTTCAACCCGACACTCTGTCTCGTTTACATCGTAGTAACCTTCGCCCCAATTTTCATTCCTTGCCTTAAAGCCGCACAAGTCACAAGTTCTTTCTACCAGAACTTCGTAGCTTCTCGGTTTATCTTCAACCCTAGTTTCGTATTTCTTCATTTTGTTTACCTTCATGCCAGTGTGTAATCTTCCAAACCAACATACCAAACAGAACACCCGCTATGATAACCTCAAGACCCAACCACTCTCTATTCATCTCCACTAATTTTTCCCAGTTCATTTTGTTTCCCTTTCAAGATAACGCTTAGCTCTATCGTCCCAAATGCGAGAAAGATAATCGCCCTTCTGCGTGAGCCAAACCGGAGATATCAAATAGTGATTATCGCAACGTTTAATAAACCCATCCCAGGAGTTGCCATACACAAAATCTGAACTCCATTTTCTAAGTTCTTTCAATCCTTCCCAGTAGTTCATGGAGCATACCCCTCACCATAGATACCCTTACTATAATAACCACCCGCATAAAACGGTGCAGCGTAGATATAATCATAATTATTACCATAATAAGGACTATAACTAGGCACAATTATCAAAACTGGTGGGAATGCCTCATATTGTGGACTTCCGAACGTTGTACCCGGAGGGTAGATGCCAAACGGCCTAGGCGTGGTGCCGAAGCCAGATAGAGGAGCAAACATTCTGCTCTCGGACGCAGAACTAAACATTCTACTATTTGGCGAAGAGCTAAACATTCGATCGCTTTGTGCTCTTGCCAAACTAGCGAATATACAGATTATTAAGATTGGCAGAATTATCTTTATTTCACTACGCCGACGTACATAACGGGACGCTTTATATTTAATAATCCAGTCCCACCAGATAGAAGATAGATAACGACCTTTCTGTGTAAGAGAAATCGAAGATGTCAACCAAAGATTCTCCTTACTTACCCACTTTGCAACCCACTCTCTACGTTCTTTTAATATTTCCCAATAATTCATCTTATTTCCCTTTCAAGATACCGTCTAATCTTGCTGCTCCAAATACGAGAAATGAAGCCGTCCTTTTCCGCAAGGTAAGCCGAAGACAACAATTTCTTTTTGAGCCAAAACGGAGATGTTATGTCTTTATTCCATTCTTTTTGTTGTGCTAGTTCTTCCCAGTAGTTCATTTCTTGTCTTTCTCTTCGTTTTCATCTTTTAATATAGGCCAAAAAAACTGTTCCTTCTTTGAGTCCTTGTACTCGCCCCAACACTCACAGAGACCATACACTACTTTCATTATAATATATAATACGAAAGTTGCAACTGCAACAAGTTGCCAAGGTACAAATCCTTTTCATCTACAAACCAATAACGTCCGCTCATTTCTTTACCCAGTAAGGAATTATCTCTTCACCTTCCTTGAAAGGTTCGTTCCTGTGACTCTCTTCGATTTTCTTATATAGAAAGTAGTCATCATCATAGCCAACCGAGACAAGATCGTCAATATGTAAGTTCAACACATAAAACGGATCGTAGCGATTAGAGCGATGTTCATAAGTCGGGAAAACTAATTCATGCCCACCCAAATCGACATAGACAACACGGTCAACTTCGTCGAAATCAAACTTAGTAACTTTCCCAATACCAGTATAATACTTTTTTGTTTCCGGTTTGTAAACATATTTTCCGATAATATCAGATAGTAAATCACAGATAGCCATTTTAACTTCTTTTGATGGCTTAACTTCAAGAAAATAGTCGGTAGGGTGATACAAGGAAAAAGTGCCACTTGCTAGATTGATATGTAACTTAGCAATAGGAGTAGTTTCAATCTTATACCCACATTTTTCACCAGTAAGCTCGCTATCGAATACATCATAGGTAGGACCGTTAATAACTTTATCCAAGTTTTTGGACTCAAATGTAATCATGAATTAAGAGAGTATCAACTCTTAGATTTCAGATGGACAACACCCCAACTTAATTGTTGGTCACAGATATTAAATCCTTGCTTCTTGAAGAATCGTAGCGTTTGGTCATCCATAATGTGCGTCTCGATACAATGCCATTTTAATAAATGTTCATTTTTAATAAAGTCAAGTAACCTAGCCGCAATACCTTGTTTGCGATACGCAAGGTCTACATAAAAGATATCTAAGTAGCCCCACCAATGACAATCATATATTAAAGCCCATGCGATTAAAGTATTGTTATTAAATGTTCCATATGCCCGGCATTGTGGGGCATCTTTAAACATACTTTTCAACTCATCAATACTGTATCCTAAATGAGTCCCTCTAGACCAATCTCCGTTATATAAACCAATTGCTGCTTCACAATCTTCTTCGGTCATCAATAACCGGTTAACTACATCCATATAGTTTATATAGGGTTATTAGTAGGAGTGACGACGAAAATCTTTTAACTCTTGAACGGCTTCAGAAATGAAGTCGGCATATTCAATAACTTTCTTAAATTGATTTTGATGATATCGACTTGTTTCTGTTCGGACATAAGTTTTAAGGCCATTTAATTGACCAATAAGAGATTTACATGTCTGTTGAAGTTGGTCGAAAGTAGTATTAGAAGTGGAATAAGTAGATAACGGCCAATATGAAGGTAAATAATTAGGCGGCAATTCATCGCCTGTGTTCATAGGTACTTCTTTTAATAACTGGGCAAATTCGTTAAAACTCCTCATAGAAATATATAGGAGTTCCAAAGAAATTTACAACGGCTTCAATGGAATAGTTTCGTTATCTGCCGCGTGCTTCCTGAGTCGCTGGAAGAGATTAGCATATTGTCGCTGAATCGTTACCATCTGGGATGAGAGTTCATCGCCAAAGTGTTTATGGATTTCCTGGCGAAGTTTATCTAACGCCATGTAAGTTGAACCTAGTTGCTGTTGTAAGTTAAGATTAGACGTGAGAATATTACTGGCGTTTGGGGGCTGGTAATCAATAGTTTGTCGATTATCGAATGTTGGGTCTTGATTAGCATTTGCCGTAGATTGAGCAAATGCTATTTCCTTTAATAGTTCGTCAATTTCGTGGAAACTTTTCATAATAATTTATTTATGTAGGAGTCCCAAAGAAAAATTAAGATGTACCTAATAGGGAGAAAGTGGCTGAAATTATATTTTTGTAACAAGGAAGTGAAAATTAGGTTATAGCGGTAAAAAGAAAAAGTTGTGTAGGTAAAGCGGCTACACTACATTAGTTCCCGACCCCACCCAGGACTTACAATTGTACTATATTTTTTTCAAAGTAATTACTTTGATTATATTTTTGCTACATAGCCTCTATTGACTATATAGCAACCCGCTAACCCGCTACCTATTTGCTATATCACGCCACTAGCTCGCGCGGCTAGCTCACTCTCTTCGGCGACCGTGACCACGCCGTTAGCGAACGATACTATATAGGTATCGTTCGACTCAACGCTATCAACCACGCCAATCATGCCACTAGGCACTAGCACCGGCTCGCCCTCGGTAGCATAGTCGAGTAAGTCCCAACCGTCTGTCCCACTAGCATACTGTGTATCTCCTTACTAGCTAGTAGTACAGTTGACTACATGCCCCACTCATTAGCTAGCCGCTCGGCTCGCTCACTATGTCCACGCCTTACTAGCCAACGCACCGCCCAGGCCCGCAAGTAGTATATACGCCTTGCTCGGCTTTGCGTTCGCTGTCGCTGTCTCATTGGTCCCTCAGACGCTCTAGCTTGACTTCTGACGCATTCCGTTTCGCGATTTGACCGGGAAGTAGCCACTTGGTCAAGTGACCGTCTGAGGCGAAGCTACAACGTCTTATGCCGGGCCGTGGCGAAGGCAGGCATTGCAGGTTGACGCTCGATACAACTTCTTTGCTGCGATCAAGTCCCGTCGTCGCTGTTCACGCTTCGCCAATGCCGGGGCCTCTTCCCAGCTAACTTCGCTCCCGTGAAACTGACGCCACAACAGGCGAGCAACAACAGCCGCCTTGCCCATGTCGCATCGGGGAACGTCAGTCAGCGTAACCGGCTCGGTCTCATTGGGGCGACAGAAAGATAGGCAATACATCCCTTTATTCCTTTAGCTAGATTTGTGTCTAGCTTAGTACAGGAAAGCTAGGCGTTAGTTACTTCCCACAGCCTGACCACGCCTAGCCCTCAAAATCGTCGAAACAACCGCCGCCGTAATCCTCGTCTGTTCCCCAGCCCGCACTAGCTAATCCCGACTGATGATCGCCGTCCATATCGCCGGGGTCGGCTTCATCGCAGGAACAACAATCAGGGCAATCAGGGGCATTACCTTTGCGGGATAGCGAATAGCCATGCTCGCACAAACCAAATCCGTAGTCCCCACTCTCGCAATCCCCGTCCTCGAAGTCCTCGCCCTGGCGAAGACAGGCATCGCAGATTGAATATGGATTGTTGATGGGGAGTTTCGCCCCACACACGCAAATCATGTTTAGCTGTCGGCCCGACTCGTCGAAGTCGGGACAGCAACAAACCCGCCGCCCGTCAACTATGTCAAAATGTCCACAACAGGGGTAGTCCTCGCATGCCATTGTCTAGTTCCTTTGTTTTGCTAGTTGGCTTACAATCGGAACTAGTACAGCTAGCGTTGGAGAGATATTAGCAAGACACCTTGGAAAATCGCCAAGGCACTAGCGACGGGAAGCGACACGGATGGCTTTGCGTATCTGTGCAGGAGCAACAAGATGCCTACCACAACGCACGTTCCCAAGGCTTTGGCCTCAAGAAACATAGTCGGCCCGCCGCGATTGAGTAGCCATACGCCAACAGGGTTTTCCTCGTATTGGCTAATACCCTCACCCTGTTCCGTGCGAATGACTAGGTATCCGTCGTAGATGGCGACCCCGATGATGAAGAGCAGCAGAAACCATATTCGGTATCGCATGATAATCCCTCGTTTCCGTGAAGGATAGTACAGTTAGCTCTTTAGTGCCGCAAGGCCCATCGCAATCAAAACAAAAGGAACGAGCAGAAAGAGAAGGGCTCCGACAGCAACAGCCGGGAAGAAGAAGCAGATAATGCACAGAATTGTGTAAATGACGCCCTTCAATTGTTTCCCTCTCGTCTAACGGCAGCCCAAACAAAGCACAAGGCAATGACACAGCCGGCACTAAGAACGCCGTTGATTGAATGAGTGAACAACCCAAAGGGCTGCGGACCCACACCAGAGGCACAGGCATACCCGAAGAAAACCCCGCAAAACCCTAACACCAGGATATGAACTGAACGTCCTATGTTTCTCATGTTGTCCCTTAGTACAGTGAAATGTAGGGAGAACGCCGGGTAGCTGGGTCGGTCAACGCCGGTTCCCAACGCTGATTTTCGTCAATACGTCCCGATAAGGACCACCCGGCATCCTACGACCTACGAGATAAGCAGACACCCCAGACGGTAATTCGCTATTAGGAGGCTTACGCGACCATTCGCTAACGTCTGTTGGCGTCTGTGTTCGAGTTTGCTAAGGGATAGAATAGCTTTAGCCCCAATCCCTTAGCTGGCCGTGCCCTCGGCTTCAATTGTTTTCGCACTTCCCCTAGTACAATTTTAAGCGAAACTTTGACTACAAAAAAACTAGACAATCTGCCCCTGGCCCATTGGCTCGATAGGTCTCACGATTGCCTAGCTTTATGAAAAGCAGATTAGGGTAAGTCCAGCTAGCTGTCCCGAAACAAACTTACCAACTAACCCGCGAAATGAACTAGTACAGTTTTAGGACTTCTGAAGCTCCCGATACTTCGCTTCGCCGGCGCCGCGGACGGCGTTGGCGAGGGTTGCCAAATTGTAGCCGCCCGAATGTTCGGCGATAAAGGCATTACCCGCCTCTCGCCCGGCGTCCCACACCTTACCGACATCGAAGGCGTCAATAACGTGACCCTCACTGGCTTTCCCGAATGCCCAATTGACTATCTGTTCAATCTGCTTCTCTTGTTTCGTCCTGCGTGCCATGTGTGTAACTTTGCCCTGTTAGGAAGGAAGACAACGCCGTGCGTTTACACTAGAGCGACAGCACATTAGGAAGTCGCCAACCCTGCGTTGCCTTAGTACAGGCGGGGGAGATGAACTAGAACCGCTTGCGGTAAAGCAGCACGCACATCCTAGTTCATACCCCGCAAAGCGGTTTCGGAACATTCACGGTCTGATGCATGCCATGCCGTGTCCTACTCCCGCAATGTTCTTAGTACAGCCGCGTATCTTCCCACTTGCCCGCAGGTGGTTTGTTTAGCACCCCGTCAATGATGCGGTCGATTTCGGCTCGGTTTGTACGGATAAAGTCCCGCATACTGCCGCGTTCCGCCTTCCACCATGCATACAGCGGCTCATGGTTATTGACCCACTGTTCACGGTCGCTGTCGTTGCGGGTTTGTTTCTTCTCCCTCTTAGGGGGAATAAAGTGTCCGTCGAGTAAGCTCATCGGCATCTGGTGTTACCATAGTACAGAGTTGTGTAAGAAAAGCCCGGCCCCTCTCCGCGACGCCACAACCATAGCATCCCGGAGAGGCGTTTGATGCTACTGCACCGGGCCAGAGATTTTCATAGTACAATTTTAAGCCAAACTCGGGATAACAAAATAGGGGAATAGCTTATCACGCTATTCCCCTATCTCGCTCTCGGGTTGACTAGGCGGCGTCCGACTCACGCTCGCTGACCGGCACAGCCGTCTCCATCGCGGCCAATTCCGCCTCAGCCGCTTCGAGAGCCGCCCGCACTTGGGCAAACTCATTGTAGCGAATGAGGGAACGGCACACCATTTCCCAGCCGCCGCAGCCGCCCTCTTCGGTCGGCTCTTCGATGTGCTGAAGGAAGGCGATCGTTTTGGTCACGTCGCCACCGAAATACTTGCGGGCCAAGGCAATCGCACGCTGCATCTCGACGGGGCTCGGCGGGGCCTTGACCGTCTTCGGCTTGTGCTCGACGGCGATACCGTTGGCGACCTTGCCATCGGCAAGGATCGTTCCGCCGCACTTACCGTAACCGCGTTCCTTCCACTCGGCGTCGGCTTCCACGTCGGAGCACGTCGCAGCCGCATTCGCCTTGACCACGCGAGTAGCGATTTGACGCTTCCCCGCAAGTTCAAGCTGCTTCGCAGTCGTAGCATTCAGATCAGCCACAGTAACACCAACCTTTCAAGTTAGGACAGGAATTACATCCTTGTCAAGTTTTTGGGGTCATCCTTCCTTACACAACGTCTATAGTACAGCTTTAGACGTTTGATTTGTTAGTCGCCGTTTTCGGTCTGCCCGATACAAACGCTCCAAGTTGCGACCTTGCGAGGAGCATAGTAGCCATCGGCCGAAAGCTGTTTCTCAATCTCCTCGTCGGTCGCGATCACCAAGACATCGCCGTTGACTTCAAGTTCACGAATTAGCTTTACCCCGGCGTCGATGGCGTCAGCGTAGGTGTCCGCAAGCAGGGTCTTACCCAATACCGGGCAACCATCGTCGTGTATGTAGGCGATGATATATGGCTTCATGTTGTTCCCAGTACAACTAAGGTTTGTGACAACACTTCTTGGCTTTTCTGCCACTACCGCATGGGCAAGGGGTATTACGCGGCACACGTCGGTCGCTGCTATTGGCAGGGCCGACAATGCGACTTCCCTTCCCAATGGGAGAATGTCTATCAATTGCCGGACACACCGGACAATCGCCAGCTAGTGCGGCAACCATTCCCGCCAATGTTCCCATTTGGACGCCAGTTAATCGCATTAGTACATCCTTTGTGTATTTGACGTGCGGCTCGAATCGGCTGTTTGCTAGGGACTCTGCGAACTACTAACCCCTGTGACCCTAACCGCCTAGCTTCATCTTACCTACACGTCTATTATTGGGCAGTTAGCCCGTCAAGGCTCCGCTCAATCTGATAGCTGTGATTTCAATCTTTTTCGGCAGGCCGAAGCCATCCTTACGGACGAACTTTCACAGCGTATTGGGCGTTTAGACGGTCCCCCATCCCTGCCATTTGTTTATAGTGGATTAGCAGTTTGCCACTAGGGTTTTTCGGTCTAGTACAGTTGCATCCAAGGGCGAGTAGCGATTTTGCTTTTCTGACCCAGCACATCAAGGGCATGCTGGTCGTTAGCTGCCTTCCGTGCCTCTTTCTCACGGTCTTCCCGGCGTATTTGCCGGTATAGTTCACTATTCAGGAATGCTTGTGTATTCGGGAAGTGCTGACCCCGAACGTTAACGCCGTCGCCCTGGCCCGGTGCTCGTGTCCGATGATATTGCGTCGGCATTGCGGGCGGCTTGGGTTCTGGCCTTCGCACATCCGATTTAGACTTGTGTTGCGTGTAGACCCCCGCACAAACGAGGGACGGAATACAGAACAGGAGCAAAACAATTACCAAACTTTTCTTGAACACTTGATCCGCCTCCATGAGTACAGGAATGCGGATTGAGGGGGCACTAGATTACTATCCCTTATTCGTGGTACTCACAGCATAACTGCTGGTTTTGTTCCCACGGTGCTATCCGCTCTTCCTAGTACAGTTTTTGTGTAAAATTTGCCGATTCCTCGATGCCGGAATAACCAGCATACCTAGCTTATCGGCGTCAACTAGGATTTGTGTGTTGAAGCACAACCGCAGGTAATACACGGCCCCTGCCATTGACTTCTTTCCCGCAGTTAGTACAAGTTTTCACGTTGTTTCCTTGATAGAGGCGAGATAGCAACGGCGGTGTCTACCCGGCTTAATCGGGTGTAGCCTTTCGGCTTTCCTTATGGCACTAGCTCACCCACATATCCACGTTCGATATGTGTTGCCGTTCCTATCCGCCATCTTCTTTCCAACGGCTTGTTTAGTACAGTTTTTATTTCAAATAGACCGGGCCGTGAGCGGTCATGTAGTTCGCTGTTGTTTCGGGCTCGTAGATATTACCTCTAGCGTGCTTCGCCGGTGCTCGCCACGTCGCTGGCTTAAATACGTCGCCAGTAGCAATCTCGACAAAGGCATAGATACGGCTATGCCGCTCTTGGTCCTTTTTCTCGTCATTGACCCAAATCACACAATAGCGACTGCCCATGTTCCCTCGGACAATGATAGGGATAGGGACGTGCGTATACTGTTGTTTTTCCCAATACTTCCGCATAATCTCCTGGCACTGGACAATCCAGGCGTCCAGGGCGACGAGGAAACCGGGTGTAATCTTGGCTTGTGTAGTTCGGAAGGACATTTTTCGTTTCCCTTGATTGGCTTAGTACAGGTTATGGGGCTTGCTGCCTTTACCTGCCTTCTCGGCGAGATGCCTTAATTCCATCCGGCTAACGGCTTTACTGACCCTTCGCGACGGGTTGACTAGGTAGAACGTCCCGCCCGTTTGTCCCGCCGCCTGAAACGTGTAGGTCTTTGGGAATGTAATCAACCAGTCCGTCCCGCATTCTAGGCGGCGGGGCGTGTTAAAGGCAATGTCCTCGGCAACGTCGCGGGGAATACCGCAAACTTGTAGCAATTGAATGAGACCGTGGGGACCACTGCCCTTGTAGCCCCATAAGACACTGTTAAAGCGTGCAGTACCGTTCAGCCCTTTGACTAGTACACCTTCACGGACTACGGTTCCGCCGCCATAACCTTTGAGCTTCGCCCTATACCGTCGTCCTTCGATACTGAGAAGGCGTCCCAGGCGAGCGATATGCTCAAACTTGAGAATAGTGTGCTGCGTGTCTCTTGCGTAGCGATATCGAATCATTTTTAGTTGTCCAGTAACTCGGCGGCTAGAAAGCCGATCAAAATAGCTAGAGCACCTGCGATAATGTATGCCACGCCTTAAAATCCCCTCCGCTCCCTAGTATTGGCTTCCACATGCCCCGTTTGCCGCTTTTTACAGTACAGCTTTCTTGTCGTTCTCTGCTATCTCCTTAAACATCGCTTTCGCCATCTGACGGGCTTCCCTCTTGTTGTCGGCGAAGATATTGACTTCTTTGTAATAGTACCCGATGCCAACGCAATAGAGCCGCTTGGAGAATACATAAGCACCCTGGAAAGTCTTACGGACGAATCGCATTTGCTACCCTTTCGGCGTTGTATCGTGTGTGTAGCCAACTTGCTTATAGGCAAGGGCGATAATCCAACATTCTTCCAGCGTCCCGGTGTATACGCCGTAGTGTTGATAGCCATTTGTGGTAACAAACAGCGTATATTTTGTTCATGGCGATTTCCTACAGTACAGAGAAAATTGGCTAGATAGCGTCGCTTTTGCACGACTACGCACCATGATGGAATTATCGTAGGCGGTCCAGTGATTCGCTATCTAGCCAGTGTATCCTTACGTCTGGACAGTGATACACAGGTCGGGGATGCCAAAGGTATGAATTGCGTTCCCCATTGCTTCGTCGTAAGTCGCACCATATACACAACCCAGAAAACGATGCGTGCTAATGCGAAAAACATTCCATTTTCTTTCCACTGTGTAGCTCCTGTTTATGTGCGGGTTGAGGATTTAGCTAGGTTTTAAGGGGCTTTTAGCTATGTTTTATTGGGGATTTAGCTAGATTTAGGGGAAGGGGGGCTGGGAACTACCTTATTCCCTTTCCCCTACTTTTACCCCTTTTGTCTCACTTGTTGCCCCTTGTTCCTTATCGTTTGCCCCGTTTTCGCCTCATTTACACAACATAATACAGGAAAAGGCGTTATTAGCTGGGTATTAGCTACCCCGAAACATTAAACCATCCCGGTAGTACAATCCTAACTTCCTTATACCACTCGGGATGCTCGGGGTCAGGCGGTTCGGGAAACCGCTCAAATGCTTCTAACTTGACCGAGATACGTTTTTCGATGATTGGCTCGTTTGCCCTTGCCCTGCAATTCATTACAACAACAGGGACTTTATTAGCGTCACGGTCCTTGATCGAATCGCGAATTGCTTGTAGTTTGGATATTAGTTCTCCTAATTCCATAACTACCTCATTGTGGAATGTCGCATAGCATTAGCCCTCCTCGTTACTCACCCCAGAGAAAAGAAAAGAACAACACCCAGCCGGCAATCACTAGGATACTAATTACCCATGCTAGGAGTCGTATGGAGTCGTGTTTAGTCCGGCGTATCATCAACCCCTATCCCCGAACTTAGTCGCCTGTATATCCTCTTTGGCGTCTTCCCCTCGGAATGAACCATACCCAGCCGGTTGCTTTGTGAGGTAGCCCGATGCCTTTAGCTCGTCTAGTTTGAGTGTTCTGTGTAGCGAGCAATACCGTTCCCCTCTAAGTGCGTTGTAATGGCAATTGGGGACGGCACAAGGCTTTAAGGGCGACAACATACGCTAGTTCCCTTTTACTCGCTCTTCCAATCGCTTTAGTTCGGCTTCATCGGCTTCCCGAATCGCACGCCCATTCTCACCCTTGTAAGATCGCCCCTTTTCGCAATCTTCGATCCATTTTCGCTACTGTGCTAGGCGATTCTGCCAATACGCTTTATCGTATCTCATCTGTTTGATACCCCTCAGTCGATAGTGTTGAGTCGCGCGAGGGGCTATCAACAAAGGTATCTGTCTCAATGTTGTAACGTAACCAAACTTGATGCCCTGCTTCAACAAATGCGGCGGGTCTCACTTTGAGAGTACGCTCGGGGTCGTGAGCCATGAACCTAACTTCGCTACGTCGCCCAAACAAGGTTTGTGCTTGTTGAATCTTGAAAACCAGTTGTTCGCCAGTCATAGTTACTATTCCCACTCAACGATGACTTGTTCGCCGTCTTTGACTAGTACAGGATAAAGGCCGGGCCATTCGACGCCTAATCCGAGCTTACCGGCGTATCTCTCAAATGTAAAGATAGCGGAATCGCTGCTAGGTGCTTCTCGTTCGTTATGCTCTTTCTCTTGGGCAGAAGCCGCTTTCTTAGCGAGCATTTCCAAGCGAATAAATTGCCAGGGTAGAATACCTAGACGTTCGGGATAACGGTTGAACATGGCGTTATTAACCTTTAATACCAAATCCGCAGGTTGCGGATATAGGGGTTGTTTTGCTGGTAGGCGATGTAAAGTTGTGCATCTCTCCAATGTTTGATTGGAAAGAAGTCGCTACCCTTCCGCCACTTGCAGTCGGCGAGATATTCCCAGGTAACAGCGACCATAGTACACCTAATCCCACCAGAACGAATTGACCTCAACCATTTGCTTACCGTAGTCGGGATGCCCTTCATTATCAACGCGAGCTAACTTGGCCTCGACATTCCTAGCACATAAGGCACCCCGCAGGGCGATTAGGTTACTATACGGTTGACCGATGCCGATATACACATCGCGAAACTTGCCAGCCCCGCCATGAAAATCATCAACGGTCAATCCGTAAGCCTTAACTAGCTCTTGTAATTCTGCGATGGTCATAATACACCTAGATTACGTTGATGCCGTGCTGGATGTTCTTAGCTGCATCGACGGGATAGAGTTTTAACAGCTTCCATTGCTCGCCGAACGGGCTGGGCACCCCAATTCGTATACTTACGTGCATAGTTGGGGAATGCCTTATGAAAGGCGTCGTGAAACTCACTACTCAAAGCACTAGCGTCAGTGTTGTTATCTTTGAGGTAGGAGAGTACCCATTGTTCCGGAGTCAATCTGTTTCCTTCGCTTCACCTTAGTACAGCTTTGTAATCGGCGGTCGTGCCTAACTAGCGATAAGTGGCCACTATCGCTAATCCCGTTACACTAAACCCCGGACTTGCCGACGTTGTAGGATGGTTAGTTCCTACTCTAACCGCTTTATTCGCTTTTTGTTCTTTCCTTTTGTTCCGGCTCCTCGACGGTGTTACTTCACAAATCGCAATTTATGCCCATGCTTGGCGAAGATAGCACGCATTCGACTTTTGATATTGTTGTCATTCCTTGCAGATGTGCGTCAGCGTCAAGTCGCCGTTCAGCGTATGTATTTCGGCTTGATCTCTTTTGCTAGGAATGATCTTACTCATTCTCCTATCTAGCTCGATCATTGGTACCCCTGGCCCATCGTGACAGAGTTGGCCGAATACGCAATGCTTATCACCGGCACTGGAATAGACGTAGGAGAGCTTATCTGTGTGAACAGTGAAAGTTGCCATTATGAAACCTCTTTGTTTTCTTCTTCGGTTTATATAGTACAGAGCTTAATAAACATTTCCTCGCGTGTCATCCCTTTAGGGAATCGACCGGAAGGCGTGCAGGGAATTGGCTTATCCGTGATTAGGTTGCCCTCTTTGTCTTTATGCTGGACTGTGAACGGGCAAGGGATAGTGCCATTGAAAATGTTTCGTTCATACTTGGCAAGGTCGGGGTTTGTATAGGGCGGTCGCTGACGGTTAGCGGGGCTTTTCATAGTCCCTAGCGGGAAGGTAATGAGAGTATCGGGGGGAAGGTATTTGTATTCTGTTCTGCGTCTGTATTTCCTCTTCTCGTCATACCCCCATGTCTCAAACTCGCAAGCAATACCCTGTTCGGTAGGTTCTTCGCCTATCTTTCGGTAAGTCGTCCCCTCATAGACGAATTGGGTATAATAGGCAAGCGACTTTAGCTCAAACTCCCACCATTTACGGTTTGTGGGTATTCCTAACTTGGTGGATGTGCCTTGCGGTCGCTCGTCGTGTATTGCTCCGCACTTACATTGCCACAGTAAGGGAGCAACCTTGACCATTCTTATTAAGCCGTTGCACCGCCCACAATACGGACAATAGCTAGGGTCTTTAGCTGCATTTATTCGGATTTGTTCGCTCATTGCTATTCCATAATCGCGAGACAACTCGTTCGCCTCAATAGCTGAACGTAGTACACTGCCTCCTCAATCTCACAACCGCCCCACAGAACTAGGAACATAAAAAACTTAAAGTGTGGGCTCATTTTAGATTGGTTCCAATGATTCCAACTCTGTATAGTCGATACCGATAAGATGACCATCAAACTCGACATTGACGTGTTTGGAGTTATCGAATACTCGTTCAATGACCCCAACTTGTCCCTTTAATCCCCGCAATATATCCCGCCATTGGAATTGTTCGCGAGTATAACCCATGTGGGCAGGGACACTGCGGGCATGACGTTGTAGCACATCGTCTCGTAGCTTCACCTTATCGCCGGTATTGGGGCGTGTTTGCATTAGATTGATTCCTTCGGTGGATAGGTGAACTCTAGCTTATGTTGGTTGATTAAAGTACATCCCCATCGGAATAGTCGGTTCTTGATTTCGGCTTGATTACGGTCAGCGTTGACTACAAAGGTTTCCTTGCCGAGAGTTATGCCAGCCCCTTTGCTCTGTAGGAATCTGGTGATAGCTTTATTGCTGTGCATCCTAGATTGGTTCCAACTCTTCGGCGGTATAACGCTCGTCATCGCCGGTAAAAGGATTAGTAATATCGGCGTCATCCCACTTGACATAATACCAGGGGAAACTCCCATTGCCAGGGACGCAAGTAGTAACCTCACCAGTACATCGGTAATACTTGTGTCTAACACGCTGGCCAGGGCGGAAAACGTAGTTGACTGCCATTGGCTTATCTCTATGCCGAGAGTGAGGCTTGGGTTTCGAGAGAGTAATTGAAGATGCGCAGGGTGTATTCAACACCCCAGAGATTGCACATCAGTACGAACAAAGCAAATTCGTCGCTCATCTTTCAACCTACCGTTACCTCTACCTTAACCTCGGTTACGACTTTGGCGGGAGTGAATAAGCCAGCCTTAAAGGCAGTACGACTAGCTGTAGCCCGCTTAATCTCGGCTTCCCATTCCGCTCTGTAGGTATATATTTCGATATCCCAACTATGTTCGGTGCCTGCGGGATAACCATGTCCAGGGTTAGTTCTGCTCCGCTCGTCGCCCGGAATGTAGGTAGAGCGTGGCTTGAGAATCAAATAGATAGGTTCGTCGCCAATCTCTTGCGGTTGTGTCGGAAACTTGCGGGCCATTGGTTTGCCTTAGTTTGGGTAATTACCCTCTCGGATATGACGCCGTATGTTCTTTCTTACTTGGTCAAGGTGTTTCTTGTTCCAACCGCTCGGTACGTTCGGATCACAGGGCGGCAGGTCAATACCCCAATAGCCGATGGTAATGCCTCGGGGAGTGAAGGCGGTAATTTGGCCGCCATACCAAGCAACGAAATAGCTATTTTTGGTGTCAATCTCGACGATAAGGGCATCTTTAAGTTGCTCGGCAAGAGTCTCTAGATTCAATGCCAAGCACATATCGACGATGGTTTGAGTCTTACGGGTTTGTTTGTTCATGTTTTCCCTTAGTACAGGCGTTAGTTTCTTCCCCAAAACATAGATAGCTTTGTTCGTCTTCGCTTGCTGGGATTGGAGCAATGCCTCCCCTACTATCCTCGCCAGATGTGGGTCTAGGGATATCTTAACCGGGTTCTTGCTCATTCATGGGTTTCCCTTAGTACAGGCTAGTCGCATAAGCAACTCGCCATAAATTCTAGTAAGGACAAACTTGACCGCAAGTGGCTCTTTGTTGAAGTGCTCCGGTGTATTACCCAGGTGCCCGTAGATGGTAATTGCCTCATCTTCAGTGATTGCCGACCCCATATAAGCCGATTTCAACATTTGAAACCGCCTGAAGTCGGCGTCACACATATCTAGGTCTTTGCTGTGTAGCTCGACTTGTTCCTTGGGAAGCCCATCTACTTTAGATTGGACTTTGGCGATGGCAAGAGTGATGCGATTCATGGTTATTCCTAGTACAGCGTGACGTGGGAATCAGGCATTTCCCTTTTCCCTAAAAGCGTCGCCCTGTTATTTCAAGGGTTAGGCTACCGTCACTTTGTAGCTACCTATTGACCTGACGTTGACTAAGTGGCAGATACGCTGTTTGTCTTGGTCGGTTAGAGGTTCGCCAGCGAGAACTAGGTCAGTTGCTCGGGTATCATCGCCCGGCTTAATAGGTTCATTAGCTGCCTTTAATAAGGTAGCTAAGTCGTTCCCTTCGCCGGGGAGTGTCCAATGTGTTCCAAGTGGTGGTTTAGTAGACAAATCGAAGCCCATGCCTAAGCCGGTCATTGTTATTATTCCTGTCCTTCGTTCCAATCCCGATACTCATCTGTATCGTCTTTCTCGTTGTCTTCTTGTAAGTCAGCAGGGTAAGGTTCCACCCGACTATCAAACCTATGTGCTGTCTCATTATGATGTGCTTCCATATCGCTAATAATGCGGCTATGAAAGTTACACAAGCGACACTGATACCAGATGTGGTGAGTCATTTTAATAATCGCTATTAGCGGGTTATTAAGCCCGTTATTAAGTTATTAACGGGCTATAAAACGAGATAAAACTTCCGTCGCAAACTCTTTGCGGGCTTGTGCATACCGCTTGCAATGATGGAAACGGTGCATCGCACGTTTGATCGGCCGAAGTTCATAGCCGATATTAGTTAGCTCGCGGGCAAGGGCTTTGTATTCTTTAGGTGTAGCAAGTCGGGTATTGTTGATAACTCCGTAATAATCTGCCGCACCATGTTGGCCGACATGGGCATAGGATTGACAATGCCCGTCAAGGTCGGCGGCAATCTCGGGGAATAGGGCAATGATAGTCCCGTCGTCCCGATACTTGCGGAAAACAACTACAGCTTGGTCTTTGTATCGTTTTGTCACGTTTCTACTCGGTGATGTAATCGTACTCGATTTCGCTTAATTCGCCGCGACCATATAGCTCGTCGGCAATTCTATGAACGAGCCATATCGGGTTAGTTTTTGGTCCCATCTTGACTAGAAGGCATTGAAAATCACGGTTTTCGGGATAACGATCTAGCTTATCGCCACCCAGCATTCGCCTAAGACATGACGAAGGAATCATCCTTATCCGTTTGATGCCAACAATAGCATCTTCGGTATAATATCTGAATTCCTCGCGGTCAGCCTCCGTAATTTGCATTTGCTTCCCGTAGTACAGTAAGCCTCTGGTTCGCACGGTCGATTGCTGCTAATCTCTCTTTGGTGTAATCTTCCCCGTAGCAAGTAACATACCATTGATTGCTATTCCAGAACTTGCCACCAAAACCTAGCGAACCTTGGAAACGGTATTCAACACATCCCCCTTGTTCTTGAGCCACTACAAAGAAGATGCGGTTGTGTTCGCCAGCCCCGCATTCTTCTACCAGGATATCATATATCTTGTTAGCAGTATCGGAGTCGATAGCTTCCGCTCGCCGTCGTCGCTTGGTTTCTTCCGCCACTGATTCCCTTACCTTTGCTTGTTCGGGAGTAGCTTTTTCGCCGGCTGGATTAGTCATGGACTAAACCTTTCAATTCAATTAGTCGGTCAATGAGTAGCTGGATGTTCTTTTTGGAGATAGCACTATGGTATTTATCTACTCCCTCGACATAGAGGGACATATCGCCTTTGCCGTCAATGGGAGTACGCCAGCGTGTAGCTGGTGGCCAGCTATTGCAGGTGCTCACTTTCCAGCCACGGTAAGTACAAGTGATAACTTGATGGTTAAGTTTGGGCTTGGGCTTCTGCTTGTTGAGATATGCTTTTTCTAGTCGGCGTCTTTTCCTTTGTTGATGTTTCCTTCGGACGGGATTACCGAATTCGTGTCCTTTTGGCCGCATCGTGATTATCCTTCCATGTTGCGGACTTGATGAAAGGGAGTAGAAGTTTTGTTTGCTTGATTAGCTCGTGAATCTTCGGTAAGTCAACTTCGAGGGAAGATACACCATCTTCCATATTCATAACATGACCCTCTATCGCCATCAGCATAACGATAAGCTGGTCATGCGGAGTCGCTTGGTGGAATTGTTCGGGTTTAGTTGTCATAATTGTTACTCTTGCTTTCAACTATCGGTGCATTTGTTCTTGTGTTCCACATACGGATTGCCGCTCGCGAACCACTAAAGGACTTACCTTGATGGTGCCTCATGTTCGCATAGGCCAGTAAGAACTCCTCGGCTTTGTTGTGTCTCTGGGGGAATAAGATATCTCGGTTGCGGGCATTCCCGGCCGTGAGAGGGATACGTCCGTTGATACCGACATAGCCGGAAATATCAAAGCAGCTATCAAAGATACGTCGGTAAATGCTACTCGCTCTCTCTCTATGCTCTACCTTGAACTTTAAGAACACCATCGGACAGCCCTTGCCCGTAGTGGGATTGGCGTCGTGGTATTCGATACATTCAAGGATGTTAAGGTTATATTTGTTGAGTATCGCTCTAAGTAGAACGATGGTATCAACGCATCTGCTAGTTTCTACCTTTGCTGTTGTGGGTAGTTCGTTGCACGTATCGAACCATACCTTTGATGCTTCCGACCCCTCGTCATCATACGGATTGCCCAGGGCTTTATATACCCGGTTGTTTCTAATCGCCCGGCTGAATGTAAATCCGATGATAGCTCCATCCCCAAAATCAAACTGACGGAGAAACCTTGCTACCTTATCGGTTATTTCGCCGCAGAAGTCGAAGAATGCAAGGTCCGTCTCGATGGCGTTGAGATAATGTATGTTATGGCTCTCGGCTTTGCCAGTGAATAGGATATTCTCTCCATCATCACCGGGTTCGCCTCTATCGTCATGTAAGTTAAAACCCATATCTACACTGATAGGCCACTTGTTTTTGTGGAACCATCGGAGGATATGTGCAGCTTTCTCGCAGTCGTTTTCCCACATATAGAGCAAAGTATCTTTGTTGATGATACCTTTTGCCTTGGCTAAGGTCAAGTCAAGGCACTTGTCGCTCGGGAAGAAAGCAGCAACATGAGAGTAGGGAACATCCTTGAACATCAACTCACGGCATATATCTTTGTTACGCCGAACGCGGGAGCTATCATACGGCATAGAGAACTTCCTTGTGTTTTGTAGCGAGAGGTTAGAAAAAGAGGTTATTCGCCTGCTTGGCGTTGAATCCAGTACCGACCATCTTCATCGAAAAGTACCGTTTGGTTGCTACAGGGAGGCATGCCGATAGCTATTTCGCCTTCTTTGATTTTCCGCATTACATCACCAGGAGATAGCCCTTGTTTCTGGTAGTAGAGAATAGCTTTCAGCTTACTCGTGAAGTGGTTAGTACCGACGCGAGTACCATCGTTTCTCTGTAAGGCAAATCCCTCTGGAGAAATAACATTCCCCTTAGCGGCGTTCCAGCCGGCTAGGAAATCAACTAGGCGTGCTTTATCGTGGACGATTGCTTGCTTGTAAGCCCGCCATGCGTCTGCCGCTTCGGCGCTAGATTTCCGGTAGTGAATGATGGGGCGTGTCATGGTTAGTTCTTTCGGAAGCAAAAGTACAGAGGTAGGATTTCCACAGTCGCGAGCCGTTTCTGTTTCTTTTTAAGAGGCTATAACCTAACGGACATTGCGTATCTGTGCAGGAGCAACAAGATGCCTACCACAAGCTTCCGTTGATTAGACCCCTCTCCTGCCTCTGTTTGCGGAAACTACCTACGCGGAGGGAGAACCGGCTTGTATCGGTAAGACACAATGAGACAATCGGCGAGCAACATACTAGCCAACTTGTTTGTGTTGTTGTTAACTAGTCGAATCCAATCATCCCGCTCTTGTTCAGTGGGATTAGGGATACGGACACTGCCTTGCCGCATCACGCGGTCATAGTTATCGCGGTCAGCCTTTTTGCGACGGCGAAACTCTTGAACCTCTTTCTCATGGGCAAGTTGGGCTTGTAATGAACGCTGCCAGGGCTTAGAACCGCCTTGCTGGCCACCCCTGCGGCGTTTCTTCGCCGCACGTCGTTCGCGGTCCATATCTTCGCTTGACTTGTGTTTGCCATCTTTGGACATGGATATGCTCCTCGGTCAAAGGGTTTTTTAGAAAGTTACTTGGGCGGTTTAGTTTTACCAACGCCGCACGGACGTAGTATGGAGTGTTGAACGCGGGAAAAGACTTTGTTTCGTTATGGATTACGTTGGCCTGTTACAAGTGCGATCAGGAACAGGACGATGAACACGACAAAGAGAACTTTCGCAACGCTTGCTGCCACACCGACAATTACGCCGAAACCAAGCATAGCAGCAATCAAGGCGATGACGAGAAAGGTGATTGCCCAACCAAGCATTTGTCGCTCCTTTTTTAGTTAGATGGACGCGGTTTAGTACAGTTTACCGACGGCCGCGAAGGACTTGAAGCCGCTCGATAAAGTTAGCTAGCTCGGCACGATTCATGTAAACGTCAATGGTGCTAGCGGTAAGTTTGATACTGAAAGCGTAAAGTTTTGGTTCGGTGCCGATCTCTACTACATCGCCGATGGTAGCACTTTCATCGTGAGAAGGTTGCTCGGCATCATCTTTTCTCCAAAGGTTTACGTGCATTGTTTACTCGACTTCGTAGATTTGCCGGAAGGTGCTTCCGTGCCATTGATATTGGCAGTGGCAAGCATCAAACGGCCAACATTATCCGATTTCCAATTGCTAATAGTACAACCGCTATGGGAAAGAGCTAGAATCAGCTTGTGGTAGGACAACGCTAAACCCCCACAACCACTGAGGAAATCACCATGATATCTCATCGTGATTTGCATTACCCGCCTTCATTCTCTAAGGGCGAATTGATTGGCAAAGAGTTACTCAAGGGTTGGAGTGATGGCTTCTCGGGAATCTTCTCAACCATTGAGGGGTCAAGGACGATTCTTGGGCTGAATCTTCCGAGAAACTGACCTTCCTCAGCCATAATAGTGATTTTCTTGGTGCGGAAGTCGGTAACTCGGGCCGTAACACCAATCATGTATTTCGGATTACATTGTTTGATGCGAACACGGTCGCCCTTAGCGAGTGCCATGAAGGTATCGCGACTTACTTGCTCGCGAAGATACTTACGGCGGTCAAGTGCCGCGTTATAGATAGCTTCAAGGTTGTCGTCATATTTGCCGGTGCGGATATCCGCTATAAGCAAATCGGCATGAATGAGCATTGACATATTCTATCCTTTCAGGAAATGGGTTACACAACCGATATGAGTAGCCTTTACCGGGTCAATACCCGTAGCTACTTTGAGTTTCTTGTCGGCCATAAGGATATCTTCGGCTTCAACCTGAAAGATAACCTTGCCGACGTTGATCTTGTTTTCAACGTCCCACTTTTGTTGATTGTTGTCGTAATAGGTGTAAGTGTTCATTGTCGGATAGTACAGATTTAGAGGATCATTCTTCTACCTCTACCATTTCGTTGTCATCAACGTGGTCGGTATGAACTGTGTATGGCGGCTCGGGATATTGGTAGGTACAGTTTTGTGGTAGCCAAGGCCCGGTTTTACAGGGCTTTGTCTTAGTCCACCATAATGTTCCTCTAAGGAACTTGGTAGCCACTTCTAGGTCGCCGAACCTACGTTTCACAATACATTTCTCTTGCGCAGAGAAAGGAAGGTCAGAATAGGGATTGAGCATTAGTTTATCCTTTAATCGTGTGTTCCTACGTGTCGGTCGCCATGAATCGGGCAGGTTGTAGCGTAAGCACATACACAAGGCAGGGGAGTTGCTTGGTCGCAGCATGCATAACGCTTGAGTGTTTCACGTTGTAAGCAATCGGTGCTACATACTCCACGCTCTAGATGCCAGTAAGCAAAAGCTAGAGTTGTATCATCAAGTTCCTTGCCGCAGACACGGCAAAGGGTATAGGGCTTAACCCATGCCTCATCTAACCAGTAGGTTTCCGTTGGTGCTTGTTCCCACCGATAGCGTGTTCCGATTGTTCCGGCTGTTCCGGCTTCACGGTCGATGATAACTTCCGTGCCGCAGTTATGAACTTGGATTGCTGTTGGCATTGGTTTGCTTAGTACAGGTTAGCGGATCGGTGCATCAAAAGTCATCAACGACGTTATGGTGCGAACCGCATATTCTGCATGTTGGATATATACGGTCAGCCGGTAGCTTGGTAATAGCTACACTTAGTTCAGTGCGACCATCTAGCGATACGAGATTGACGCTAGGCCATACTGTTGTCTTTAGTTTTAGCAAGAGGCGAAGGTGGTTTTCTGCGTTCTCCAAGTCAAAAAGATGGTGATTCTCGTCGGTGAAAATTGCCTCTAATGCCGCCTTAATTGCCTTATCATGCTCATCATCGTTGCAGGCGAAGATTGCTTTGGGCTGAATATGGACTGGAAAATCATTCATATTGCGTGTTGCCATAACGACGATATACATTATTGGTTGCCTCAATATGAGTGAGAAGGGCTTGTTTCGGGCAGGATTGCGTTTGCCGCTTGTTCCAGGGCAGTTAGTACAGCGATAAGGAAGCGACCATCAAGTTGCCGATATTCTCTGCCAATGGCTAGATGGCAAAGAGTATCACAACCGTCCAGAGCATTATCGTAGTAAACAGTTATCCGATAATCAAAATCTAGCTCTTCGTCTGGTTCGGTGATAACGATCCTCCGTCCGTGGTCAATTTCCTTTATCCAACAAGGGTCATCCAGAAACGAAAGGATTTGCCCTCTGGGATTACCATCACGGTATCCGAGTTGTTCTAATTGGTCGTTGAGTCTCATGGTTTCTTCCGGCACAACACATGCCAGCAGTATGATACCTAGGTCATGCGATCTTGCGGAGCGGACGCCATTCGACGGCATGGGCATTATCTACGAATACTTCCTGCCACTCGATAAGCCCTTGGCGGTCGTTCAACCATCGTTGCATTTGTTGGCGAGATTGCTCGCGTTCTTTTTCATTCTTGAACTTGGGGAAGGTTTTGACTTGCCACATTGGGCTATCCGGTAATTATCGGTTGTATTCTGCGAAGAAGGCATGAGGATCGTTTTCTGCCCGGCCTTGTTTCCGCTCTAATTCGGCATTCTTCCAATTGTCAAGTTGAGCAGTCATAACTCGGGAATGTTTTGCCTGGACGCTTAACGTATTCAGCCATAGCCGCGAACATGGTGATACCCTTATCGACACACCATTGGGCGAATGTATCGCGATATTCCTTTTTGGCTTCTGGGGAAAGACATAGCCAGCAGGGTAAGATTGTATCCTCTGCCGTAGCTTTTGCCAAGGCAAGGGAGAAGGCACCCAGATTGAAGTAAGTGAATTCCTTATCCTCTTCGGGGGTGAAGGTAACGGTCAGGAGAAGAAGGGGATTGGTAACTTCGTTGGGTTGGGTTTGCTTGTCCATTAGAACTTCCCTGTAATCAGGTAATGGACGCCATGAGCCAAAAACCAGACGGTTATGCCACCACATCCAAGCATAGCGATGGAAAGTGGTAAGTTAGCTTCTGGGTTTAGTTTCATGGGAGGTTCTTATGAACAGCGATTGAAAAATACTCGCCGTGAAAGGTAACTGTTTCGAGGCGATTGGTGTTCGAGTTGCCGTCGCTTATCTGTTGGGCAAGAGAAGCAATCAATTTGATAGCTTCAGTATGGTCCACGCGAACCATATAGCTCCACGGCATTTTTTTGCCCTTGTGCTCTTGAAATCTTATGATTTGCATGGTGTTTCTTCAGTACAGACATCGACAACGCGGCAGCGAAAGATATCATACGCTTGGCCTCGGTCCCCTTCAAGAATCACCAAAGGGCCGAAACTGGTATTACATACCCTTAAAACCTTACCTTTATGCGAGTATGTTTTCCAGTCGTCAAAGGTAATCTCAACGGTTTTACCGACCAGAGGATGCGTGTATTGATTTGGGTATAACTGCCGGTGAGTAAGAGGGGCGGGGCGAATTGCAGGGGGAATGTAGTATTCGGTAGTCATGGGGTAGTTACTCCGGCTGGACGAATATAGGAGTTGCTACTACCTTGTTTGGTAAGTTCCGTAGTGCATTGTTGTAGTTCTTGGAGGGTGAGATGGGTAATGAAGCAGCGTGTTTCCCTTAACACGACCCTGGATTGACCCTGAAGCCAATCTAAGTAGCCAATATAGACGCCATCGCGAAAGACATCGCGCGACCGCATCCCTACCGCATCTCTAAATGTAAGCATGGGTTCTATCCTTGCCTTAAAAGCACGTCCCACACGATGCTATGATGAGATAATAATTATTATGTGATTGGCGGGACCGCCACATCAACAATAAGGATATTCCCGATTTGCTCGACTTGTTCGACAATAAGATTACTGCCGGGACTACTTTGGAACAACTTGATAAGCTCTGGATAATCCGTTGTATCGTCCGCACGATGCACTTCCGGCCAATGATATTTACAGCCCTGCATTGTGCCGGGGATAACGACAATACAATCCATTTCATTACAAAGACCTACCAAATAGGTCTTCCCATCGTCACCATCGACAATAAACATTTTCTTGTAGTAGGTCGTGCTCTTGGGCTTGCCGGCGGTAATACGGTTGATACGCTCGCCACGCTTAGTAGCTTCAACAAAGAATTCGGCAGTAACTCGATTGCTACCGCTAGGCCAGTTCTCGATGATTGCTCGGCGTCGAGGGTTTAAGTATTGCATGATTCCTCCTAGTACAGAAAAAAAGGGACGCCGGTAGTAGCTCAACGGTTACGGCAGCTTGAACCTAAACCTACCACTTACCGGCGTCCTAGTCGTTCTGTTTTGCCTTAATGCCGACGTAAACGTGTGGGGCTAACCCGGAGAACAGATAAACCAAGTTTCGCTCTGATCCACCGCGAGCCATTAAGGGGCAACTACGCTAGGCGATTACTCGCTTCGGTGTTGTATCAACTATGAAAGCCCGACCCTCAAACCCATTGACCCAAGTTAGAATTGTATTCTTTAAACGGGGAACAAGTCCCTACCGACAATTTGCCGATATTCGCCGACGAATTCCAAACCGGGGAGCAACTCTTTGGCCTTTTGTTCTTGTTGTTCGCGGGTGTCGGGTTGATTAAGCAAGGAGTAGTTGACCCGACAGACTTGATAAATTGTTTCTGGATCTAGCCCCTTTTCTTCAGCCAAGACATCATAGTAGTTTATACGGCCAAGACAGGGGCCTTGGGGATCGGGGTTATCATTGGGCAAGTCGAAGGACTGTCCCAAGAGGCAACCACAATCTGCACCGACTCGCCAAAACTGAGTCAACTTGGAGCGATCAACAGGTTTGATGAACATCATTTGACTCCTACCAAACAGTGAAAGTCGAGGCAATCCAGGCGGCAACTACTTTGTTTGTTCGTAAGTCCTTAAACTCTACCTTGTTAGGATAAGGCATACCTAAGAAACCCCTTGCCTTGGTGCAATGCTCATTTATGCCGCCCGGCATATACTGTTTCATCCAGTCATCTTTAATCCACTGATGGATATCTTCGGGGATGAGTTTATCTCCCCAGAGACAAGGAACACCATCAACTTCTAAGATGATACACGGTGCGTCTTTGAAGAATGCCGGCCCGCGAGTGATAGTACCATCGCCTTCGATACGGAAACTACCAGATTTAGCAATTCTACCCTCTATGCCGGTGAATCGCCAAATGGTTCCGGTGATAGCACCGTCGCTGTGTTCCTTATTGCTTCTCTCCCACATATACCGACATATATCGGAAGGGGAGTCGCCTACCCGATACTCATAGTCGCCTACCCGATACTCATTCTGTATCCCGGTTTGCTTGTAGCAAGCATTCGAGATAGCATCCAGGCGGAATGCCGCCATCCTAGCACATGACCATCCCATTGTAGTTTCCTATACCTTTAATTGTTCAAAGAGCAACAGCAATAGGTTTCAACTTTGCCCACAAGCTATCGGCGAAGTCGTAAACTTGACTACGCAGACAACCTTGCCACACATCACTCCCGTCGATTTTCGCAGAGAATACCTTGTAAAACCTCACATCCACCTTATGCCCGTTATACTCAAACGTCAGATGATGGAAGTCTTGTCGTTGGTCGTAGTACAGTCCAAACTCAGTAACTTTAGTAGTCCGATGAAGGTAGTTCGGCTAAGAACCGCAATTCATCGAACCGCCATTCGGTGAAGTATTGGCCTTTGGTATTGCCGATAGTGTAGTTGAGATTGCTCGATTCCATTGTTATTCCCGAAGAGTACAGTTTAGTCAAAGCCAAGTCGTGCTTTGGCTTCCTTCGCTTTCTTCGCTTGAACTTTGACAGGCACGAAGCAGAAAGAAGCAGTCACGGACTTAGCTGCCTTATCGGCATTGCTATCTTGTGCTCGAACGATTAGCTGCGGTCTACCCCGCTTAATGACCAGTGAAACCGAAAATAGTGCTTCTGTCTGCTCATCATCGTTGAGAACGGAAATACGGCATACTTTCGCATCGTGACGGCTATACGCTTCCTCTTCCACCTGTTTGCGAGTATAGCCAAGATGCAATTCGTTGTTACGGAGACCATCTTGGGGATAAACGGGATAGTAAGGTTTGTTGATTTGAGGGAGCATTTACTTTTCCTTTGTTTCAGCTAGTACAGCCGGCCCGTAGCACGGAGCGATTAAATAGGGTTGTCCACGGTCGAGGACGCCGTTATACTCATAGAGCTTACCCGCAACTGCCAAGCCAACAATAGGGAATGATTCGCCATTCACCGCATCACAGAGCATGACATTAGTAGCACGTTGTTCATTCGTCATTGCGTTGATAGCACACGAAAGCTCGTTCCAATCCATAGGTATTTGTTCCACTTCGGCTTTCGCCATCTCAGTATTCCTCTGATTCGATTGGTTCGTCCGTTTCGTAGTATTCTTTGATATTCGGGATGTAGTGAGATAACTTTTCCTTGCGGCACTTGTCGCAGGCATAGAACAAGAAAATGCCATGTCCGTCATGTTCTGGTTCTGGGTATTCTCCTGAACCACAAGAGCAAGTATCATCATCCTCACGTAGTCCAGAGAATACATGACCACAATTAAAACATTCTTGCCCTTCGGCGATATTATCGGGGATTGGTTCATTACAATCCGGGCATTCGCCATTGGGATAGTTATCTTTGATTGTCATGGTTGTTTCCTACTACTTTATCTTATCTTGAAATATAGGTCGAGGGGTATTTTGTCACTGCCTCTCTCTGGGTAGCGAGTGATAGTTAGTAATACATGGTCAAAAAGTTGGTCAGCTTGTAGCAAATCGAAGTCACCCTCGGTAGCCATGTAGATATTGTGTATATCAATATATGCTCCCCCTTTCCCTGCTTTACGACAAGTATGATAATCTATCGTGTAAGCACCGGAGAGTTGTAGCTTGAATAGGAACTTTAAGGATTCCCCTTGTTTAACGGGCGGCTCGACTTTTAAGATGATGGCTTCTTCGCGGAATGTAGGTGACTTATCGCTCTCTGTGATTATCTCTGGGCCTCGGATGCTCTCGATAGTGATCTTATGGGTATCTCCCACAAGTAAGCAAGAGCAAAGAGCAATAGTTGGAAGCATTGTTATTCCGTTGATGGTGCTTTAACGGCGTTGTAGCCAAATGATTGCATCTTTTGGGCAACTCGTTCTGCCCATATATCGCTTTCATTCCCAGCCGGACAAACAAGATCAAAACAGCGAGTTGTGAGTCCGTGCGGATCAACTTGATGGACGCGAACTAATCCCGCATAGCGTAGGCATTCAAGGAAACTATCGTCAATAATCCCGCCTTCGTTGATTTCTTGACTAGCTGCTTGGACAACATAGGAATCGTCAGGATTTGTCGCTGGTGTATGCGTCTGCACTACCCGGACAACATATTGTCTCTTATTAACTCGCTGGTTCATTTCTTACCAATCTTAAATGTCCGTTGACGAGGCGTGTCGGAATGCAAGCAACGCATACCGTCATCGCTAATAAATTCTTCCACTTTCCCATTGCTGTGCGGTTTGTGATGCCGAACGAAGTCCGTAATCACCTGTCCCTCGCCAGTGACACTTGCACCACAAGGACAGATGTAGGTGACAGAATCCAGATCGACAGTGGCCCGCATAGGCTGTTTCTTAACCATGATTCAGTCTCTCGCTTCCAATTTGGTAGTACATCCTAATAGCCCGGTGTCGGCATCCACCACTGGCGTCTATCGCAGGAACTAGCACTAGCGATTAGTTCCTTGAGTGTTTCGCTTGGCTTGTAGTCGGGACTATATTCCTGCGTGCAAGAACTACCCGGATTCGCATGGTTATCAAATAAATGCTCTTCGGCTTTTTCCTCAGTAGTGAATGGACCGTATGCTCTCGCATACTCCATCCAATCCCAACTATTCTTTGGAGCATTATAATCTTCGAGCACGTAATACCACTTCTTCGGCTCGATTTCAATAAAGAGACATTCGCAACCAGTGCTCATCTCATCTCCTATCTACATAGTCCCAAGAATAAACAGGAGTTGTGTCGCCTTTACCTCGAAATGCACATCTGATTCCTTTGCCCAACGCCAGATAGACAGCATAAGCAAGTTTCTGGTCTTCATAATGCTCGATTCTACCGTCCACAAAGTAGAGACGGGCTTTAGAGGTATCGGGTTTGCTCATGGTTTCCCTATATGCTTCAAATACCATTCGTGCCCGGTTGTGCGTGCCCACTCGTCTAGAAACTCATGCCCGGTTGATACCTGATAAACTATCAAGAACAATCCGAACACAACTAAGCCAATGAACAGACTTACGCCCAACACTTCGCCTGTTGCATCAAAGAAGTTTCTAATCGTTCTCACGGAACTTTCTCAATATCAGAAAACAAGCGAAAAATGTAATTACACCCATCCTCTAAGAATACTCCATCTATCTCTTTAAGATAGGGTTGGGAATATCCAAAACTCCAAATAGGATGGATTTCATTGATGAGTTTGTCTAGTACAGCTTCGCCGAGTTGATAGCCGTTGATGTTGTTGATTTGGTTATAGAGCATGGCGTTAAAAAGGCGGGGAATCGTTCCATTTATCGGGGTTATAATCTATCTCGCTAATCATTTTGTTCACTCGCTTAGAGATGACATCCAGTAGTTCCCATTTCACTATGTTGTTATCCAGTATTTCCTTTGGTAATTTTATGAGTATGTCGTTCTGTATCCCTTCTCGCAAGTTGATTAGTCGCTGTAGCATTAGCATCGGTCATCTCACTTGAAGATTTTCTGGCTTCACATGAATTCGCTTTTCCTTCCAATCACCCAACTTAGCATCAATCGTTATTCTTTTCTTGCCAATCCTAACCACGGTTGCAGGCACCTTGAATTGATAGCCGTAGCCACCTTTTGGTGCATGTAGCCAAGTTACCTCTTGGCCAATTGTAAACATTTCATACCCCTAGTAATCGCCGAATCTTTTCATCATCGGCATTACCCACTGCTTGCACTAACTCGCGGTCAATATGGATGCCAAGTTGTTCCATTTTGTTAAGGATAGCCAGCCCTACCCAATGTTTACAAACCTTGCTGGCTGGATAAGAAAGAACTTCTCTAAGTATGTCTCTTAGAGCTATCTCGGTATGGTCGCACATGGCTTCGGTAGTACAGAAAAAACGAGCGTGCCTGATAGTTGCCTATCAGTTTCCCTCTGGCAAGAGCGAACGATTATCTAATTCCCCCACCACTTTCAGGCTCGCCCTCGGCTATACCGCACGATTTCCCGAAATTGTGGCACAGGAAGTACCTAGCGGTTGCTCAGCCCGCTTGGCCTTATCGTTCCTGAATTAGCACGCTTGACGTTTTACGGTTGTTTACCCCTCCCCGCCCAAGTCGAGATACAACTCGTTGATGTTTTCTTCGCGTTCTTTGGCATCAAGAGCATCAAGAGCAGCTTGAACAGCTTCGTAGTGAGGACATGATGTTTCCTCCGACTCGATAAATTGCTGCTTCATTGTTTCTTCATCCTTTTCCTCTGGCACAAGTATCAAACTCCACTTGAGAGTAGTACAATAGAAAAGGGAAAGGGGACTTAGTTACTTCGTCCCCTTTCGTAACCCCTTTGGACGATGAGAAACTAGGCAGCCTTAGCAACAGGCGTAAACTTCTCGATCTTATCGAGCAATGCCTGAATTGCCTCATTCTGCAAGGCGTCGGAATTGCTCTTAACAGCGAGAGCATGCACCTTGAGGATGAATGGCCCGGCGAAGTGGAAGACCGCCATACGACCAGCCCAATCGCAATAGTGGGTCTGAGACTTGCCTGCGTTGGACCATCCCGACTCATCCCGCAGCAAATCGTTCACGAATGCCCGGATATCCTCATTCTCGCAGGATTCCAGACAATCGGCAAACTCTTTCGCAAGGTTATGGTCGATATGCAAGACCGACATCTTCAATGACTTGCACCAGTAATACTGGAAACTCGGAACCTTACGAACTTCACGAACCTCACGATCATCACGACGAAACATCGTAGCAACCTTTCAGAAAAGATAGGATAACCAGGGATACCGAACGTCGGTAACTCTCAGTCATCCCTTGGACGACGCTTTCCCACAGTACAGTTTTTACGTCGCTTGGGCTTGCGGGACTACTTTCACCTTAACTTCTACGATAACTTTCCCATCATCGTCCAAGGATTGAACGATATTCTTTTCAGGGAAATAGCACAAGCAACCTACTTTATCGCCCTCCGAGAACGGACCAAAGGGCTCGGTAAACTCGGCGTTATATAACTGAATATCTCCCCAATCACCGCCCACATCCCATCCATCATAAGTGATGGGAAAGATACTATCAGTTTGACGACCTTCTGGTTCCTCTATGCTCATTTTGTTTGACCTTTCGTCGTTTTAGCAACTTTGTAGGTGTCCCGGTCCATTACAAATTCCTACGCAACCAGATATCGAGGCGATCCGCCAGGGAAATTTTGTCTTTGAGGTTTTCAAGGTTGACCCTGATGGGCGTATGTCCCTCTTTGACAAACAGCCAGTCATTCGACCACCCCACTGAACTTTTGATGACTTGTTCAGCAATGCGTTGGGCATGTTCCTGGGGCTTGTATTCAGCTTGGGGGTTCCAGCCAACACTGCCCACAATTCCTTCACTACCGAGTGGGGCGGTTGGGCTCGCGGGTCGAAAGAAATATACTTGATGATCCATTATTCTTGACTTTGGTTTAATTCAATTCTTTGGCGGTTTTACAGGCGGCCATTCAAACGGCATTGGACAGTCCCTTTTCGCTTGCGGTTTCCGTGTTCGGTTTAATGGTCCTGGTCCGTGAGTACAGTTTTCAAGCCGTAGGGTCGAAGCAACGGATATCTACCGCTTGCCCTTGCCCTTTTGAGACTAGGAGAGTTTCACCTGTAAAAAGTAGCTCAAACAACGTGCGATAAGAAGTGGTTGAAACACGGTCTCCATCAACTTCAAGATAACAATAGCCCCATGCGCCAGGATAATCGTAGATAGTAGCTTCTACCATCCATTTCAACAACTAACTTGCCGAAACAAACAAACATACAACCTAATCCGTCTTGAACAGAGGTAGATTTGCTTCCTGATTCTTCTTCGTCCATGTTACACCTTGGTTGTTTCCATAAGAGGTTTGCACGTCCAACCCATTGTATCTAACATCTCGACGATGGTTTGTGTCTCAGGAAACTTGGAACATCCATAACTCGGTCCAGCACCCATATAATCACAGAACCTATGATGACACCTATTTAAGTCGCCACGACATACAAGATTATTCTTGTCGTCTCGTAAGTCATACTTAGTTGTTGAAACTGGTGTTTCCGCTTCTACTAATCCGCGAACGCTGTCGATAAACTCGTCAGTAGCGTTCATTCCACGTTCTGCTAAGAGGGTACGCACTTCTTCGTTGTTAAGCCAATCGCCGCCCTCATTGATAAGGATAGCTCTGACCCATGAAGCGAGCACTAGACCATCCATATCGTTATCCCCTGCTACCCCTTAATTACTTCATTACCCGCCAACATCAAAGCTAAGGTCTTCCAACTCCAATCGCCTAGACACCTATCTCCTACCCACAAAGAGCAGAAGTGATAACGTCGGCCATCCTTGATTTGAGCCGTAACCATCTTGCCATCAACCAACACGCGGATAGGGGGGTATTGTTCTTGTGGGATTTCACTTGGCATTGTGCGGGGACCGTCTAGAGGTTGTTTGCTTCCAACTAATCCCGGTCCATCGTGTGGACATTCCCACGACTGCTTAATATTGTCAAAGAAGTTACCACATTTATTACACGTTGTTATCATTGAGCTTCTCCTGTTTCTTTTTCTTTCATACATTCTTCGCACCAACCAAGAGGATCGGCTGAATGCCATATTGCGAGTTGTCTAGTGAAGTGCGAAATAATAGTTGCGTGGTCCTCGCACACCGTTTGCCATCGTCCGCCTTCAATATCATCGCCTGATAACTTACCATCATAAACCGAGACCTGTCTGCCAGTTTGCCGCGACTTATGAGTTGCAACAAGTCCAACGACACCTTCTAGGTCTCGTGCGGTTATACGCGGGCCATTCGCTTCCATTTTTACTGTCGCTTAAAAAGCGGGGTATATTTCGTAATAACAACTAAGCCCAAGATCGGTTTGTTCTGGCTTTGTTGCCCTTACATCCGTATAACAATGTTGGCAAGGTAGTTTCACTTTTGGTCGCTTGCTGAGATGCTTTACTTCCTCTTTCCCCAGTACAGGAAGATTGCAGGCCGGGCAGCGAAAGTCAACGAGTATCTTTTCGTAGGAGCGTGTTTTATGAGGCATTGTTAGTCCCACAATTCCCCTAGAAAGCTGGCTATCGCAAAGATAAGGAATAGAACACCTGCACTCACCATCCACGGCAGACGATAATCGGTAACTTGCGTAGAAGCAAGAAACCATATACCAGCAATAAGACACCATTCTCTAGCGGCTTTCATTGATGCATTCCTCTGCAATTCCCACAGCGACATCGACGCCGTTTCCAAACTATACTCCAACCTTCCCTACGGGCTCTCTTTTCTACCTCATATTCTCTCTTAGCTACAAAAGTTTGACTACGCCCACATATATCGCATTCCAAGGTGTATATCCGCTGGTAGATAACCTTGCCATCTTCTTTTTCTTTACTAATACAATCGGGACACTTCGCATGTCTCCACCCATATAGACGCCAACCTGCTGCCTTGGCAACTTTCAGAAAATCTTGAGCGTTAGGAGATTTGTACGAAACAAAAGTATTGTGGCATAATTTACAAGTCGCCTTGTAGATTTTTTCGCAAATAATCGGCATTATTACGATCCAAAAAAGAGGCTAGGCGCCCTAATCCCTGCCGGGGCCTTTGTTCGGCAGTAAGTAACACCTAGCCTCCTCGGAAGGACTGCTTTAATCTCCGCAATCAAGTTTTACTGTGAATTGCCATCCCTCTTGCTGCATCGCCAGGATTGATTCTACTAGGCAGAAAGGCATATAGTCAGGGATGATTATTTCTTCAGGGCCGTTGTGCCTAAGCAAGTACTCGTTAGGGCTTCCTTGGAATACCAGAGTAACAGGGCCGGGTTTTAGTCCCGCCTTATAGAATAGTCCCTGTAAGCTGTGCGAGCCAATCTTCGGCAATAATTCTTTGGTTAAGACAAAGCGTTGCATGATTAGGTTCCAAATCCCATTGAAACTTGATGCTTTAAGTCCCAAACATCATGGGACGCTCTTAGGGCAAGAGCAATGGCTTCATCTTTTGTTTTCGCTCCAAGCACACGATATACTTTAATCATATTAGGTGAGAGTAGGTCGCGGTCGAAATTACCTTTACATCTATGAACGCGAAACTTGGTCTCGCCAAGGAACGTGAAAACTTCAACATAGTGAGTATAGCGAGACATGATTATCCCAATGAGACAGGGGTATTGGTGTTAAGACAATGAACGATGGTACTCCAAGATACTTCGGCAACTTCAAGCATCGCACCATGTAGTTCAGTACTTGTCATGTTCGCGGGCGACTACTGCCTTTCGCAAATGTGACTACAGATTGTTCCATCTGGGAACTTTGCTTGAATGTCGGGCAGTTCTTCCTTGACTTTTTCAATCGTCCACATTTTGTAATCCCTTTATTCGTAAATGTCGTTGTCCGAATCTATAAGTACACCATCCTGCTCAGTGATAACATAATCCGTATAGCCATACATTGCGTCAACGCCAATAAGGAAAGCGTTCATTTCCGCTTCGGTATCAAAAACGAATTCTTCCCCTCTCTCTCCCTTCTTATACGCTTCTCGGCGATAGTTATCACCGCCCCAACGAATAGTCACGCTATACGACTTCTTCTCACCGGCAATGGGGTTACTCATGTTTTTACCTCTGTATGGTAAAGAGCAAATAGCCGCAGACAAGAATCGCTACGGCGTTTCCAGTTGTTATTAGTTAGGATTTGGCGACGAGCTTCCCGCATAACTGCTTCACCAAGTTTCTTGACGAATTGGTTATATGTCAATTTAGCAGCATTAGTAGAGAGCCCAATACGTCGGCGGATATCTTCCCACGTAAGGGAAACACCTTCGCCAGTGGTGCCATTTGTTAGAGTATGCCCATATACCTTATCTGCTGCCCTACACCGCTCTAAAAAATCTTCGGCGTTTGTTTCGGTAATTTTGTTGATACCTACTGTCAGCGTGCGGAAAACGATAGCATCGGTGGTAGCAGCTTCGCTGGGATTCTCAGCATGAAGTTCTTTAAGCTCTTTACACTTAGACCAATCGTAGTTTAATGACATTATCTACTCACCTTTAAGAAGCAGTCGTTGCCGTCTTCTTTACTCTTCAATCGGAATAAGGAGTTGTTTAGCAAGGCGAATATGTTCGGTATCCCCATTTGCTTTAGCTGGGTTAAGAGCATGACCAAAACAGTTGACCGAAACAATATCGGGAAACATAATGTCTAGTTCAGGCTGCTGGTCATTGTCGAGTTTGTGAAGCCAGATACTTATTTGCGTCTTCCCGTTGACAATGAGCGTTACCTCATCGCCGATATTGATACTGGTTCGTTTCTGGGTCATGTTTAACCTAAGTACAGTTTTAGTGATGCGATTTGAGAACAATCAGATAAGGGGCTTCACAGCATACGTCCTTATCGGTCTTCTCGCGTGCTTCCACTACGTCTGTATTTCGGAACATTACAAGGGAATCTCGGACATGAATATAAAAAGTTCGCTCCGTATGTAATCCCTTTTCGTGCTCACATAGCGGCCCGCACCAATGAGCAGCGAGTCCTTTCATTTCAACTTGAACTTGCTTGCCGCATAGTTCAACAAGTTGGTCTACGCTAACTGATGGCACATCAAGTTCATTCGCATAGTCACGAAGTCGTTTAATTAGCACGTCCCGATATGGCTCATCGTGGCGACGGTAGCTACTTAGTGTCGCCACTAGGGCGGATACTTCCGGGTCTGAGATATTCATGGACGCATGAGCTAGTTGCGTATTCGCAACATCATCACGTCGGTCCATTTCAGCTACGCTATCGTAGATGCGTTTGGTCAAGAGAAGTTCCTTTCAAGAGTTGTTTTAGCTTACGAGCGTCTTCACGTCCTTTAATGTGCTTTCGGAACAGACACATAGCTTCGGACATTAGTACAGGATCGCCCGAACGACGAAGTTTAAGTATTTGTCTCCATTGGGCGTGACGAATTAGGTTCCGCATTACTAGTACCTTCGCTACGGCGTTTCCAATCGTTATCGTAGGGTGTTTCGACTCGATCCATTTCTTTTAACACAGCTCCCCGCAGATAAGCCGGAACGCGGGCAGGAGCATCCCAGCCAAGATTACCACTAAGATATCGAACTGGGGTTTCAACCCATCCTTGGGAGGTATTTACCTGTAGAAAACGCTTTTCAAGGATGCGATAATTGCTTTCCACAATCAATACTTGTAAATGTGCTGATTTGGATTCACGAAAGACATTTGGCAATCGTTCAAAGCGACTACGATTGTGGCTCATAACTTCTCCATTGCTTTGTCGATATCGCGGGCTAGTGCAGCGTCCAGTACAGTTTCATTCAACGCTTCTGCGTTTCGAGCGGCTTCAACTAGGGCTGCGTTGGGACATGCTTTATTATCATTGGTTAGTTCCCTAAATAATTCTGCACACTTTGGAGAGAGATTAGTCGTATTAGTCATTCTCGCCATTGTGCTAACAATCTCAAGCATATCGGCGAAAGTAAGAGAATAGGATTGTTGGGGATACCACTCAGTTTGAGTATCCCATGCTCGAATACTCCCTAGATAGATACTCTCTCGGTAAACCCACACACAACTCGGCATGGAGCCTGGAACGAACTTGAGCATTGTCTATTCCTTGGGTTCAGGGTAAGTGTAACAATTGTCGCTTGCAATTACCAAACCACGTTTGAGAAGGCGTCGTCGGATGAAAGTTGCTTGTCTAGTGGTACGCGGGAATACCTCAAATCCTTTTGGTCCAATATGTAATCCCGCCCCACTATTTATGATAAAATTGGAGATAGCTTCAACTGAGTATCTGCTATCGTCAATTACATTCCCTATAAGGACACGATATTCCTTTTTGACTGACTTTTGATTCCCTATCGTTATATGAAAGCGACCGTGCCCGAAACGAGTAGGAGCTAGCCCTAACTCTATGCGAATGTCCTCTAACTCTCTGGAATAAGCATTAAGGAAAAAATACTTGATATCTGAGTAGATACGAGGCTCATACTTGAATGATATAACTTGTCCCTCGTACTTTCGCCAATACTGTGCTTTCTTGTCTGCGGCTATTTGCTCTTTACCATAGCGAATTACGGTAATATGCGGCGAATAGCGTGTGCCGTCTACAGTAATCCATTTGGGTATAAGGCGGCGATAGTAGATTGCTAGGTCATCGGTCAAATTGGCAACTACATAGCTATCGCTATATGCTAGGACGCCTCGTGAGGAATACATGCGTCGGGTTCTTCCGCAAGGCGTTCAGTGTTAGTAATTTTACCGTTTTCAACGGTTACTTTATACCACGCATTGCCGTGCTCAGGCATTGCGTAGAGTACAGGATTGTTTGCTTGTAACTTAATCCAACACTGTTGACCGAAGTGTTTCCTAACTATCGTAATAAGGTCAATCTCTTTAGTGAGTCCCCTCAATTGACCGGCGTATCTAACAAGAGAGAGAAAATCTAGTTGATGGTCATAGCGTTTGTAGTTCGCACATAATTCGGGCAACCGACGATGTTCCCCATCATACGGACAATCAGCACACGTTCCCCATACGCCATTCCTGGCAAAATGATGGAACGCTTCACGAACGAATGGGTCAAGTTTGTGATTCATGTTCGTCATCGGGAATAACTAGTACAGTATTTTCCTCATAAGGACTAAACGGATGTTCCTCGTCACCTAATGCTTCTAAGTAGGCACCGTCAAAGCCGACCAATACTCCACTTTCCGTCTTGCGTATTTCAACGGGACATTCAAGGCACGTATCGGGGTCAATAACATTGACGATTGCTACATGCTTAGTATTCTCTCGATGTGGCTTGTATTGTTCTCGGATGATTTCAGCGATATGTTGGCGAGCGGCCATCATATCCGCTAATGAAAGCCTACATCCAGGGATAAAACCTTCATGTAAACTATGCCCGATATTCATAGCAGCACGATAAGCCGGGTCTTCAATGGTATTAAGTGTTTCGTTTTCTTGGCGGGTCATTTTTCACCTTCATTCTAGTGAAGTATCGAATCCCATAACTACCCGTCAATCATGGCGATAACTTCAATAAAAGTATTATATTGGTGTGTTAGGGCAAAATATCGCCAACGGAAATTGTCCTTCATATCGGCAGATTCTTCTTCTGGCAAAGAATCATATTCCTTAGCAATCTCTTCCATGCGTTTCTGGGTCGCATCCCGTTTCTTACAAATAGCTTCTCGGAGTTGTTTGAGTTGCATCCTAATCCTCATCTCGCTTGGTTCTAAGGGCAACATCTACCACACAGAGAAATAACACTGCAAATCCAAGTAGAGCATGCACACTGAACGCAGTGATGATTACAGCAAGCCAAAGCAACATTTTCAATCCTTTAATTCTTTTGGAGGCCGAATAGAGAAGTTGATATAGCTAGGATAAAGCATCAATTGATTGAGTTTTTCCGGCGTTATCATTTGCCCAATGACTAGACAGATTGTATTTTGGCAACTCTCAACTCTGTAAACAAGTTTTGAGTTGTCCGCAAGGTTCTCTTCCTTCGTCGGATCGAACTTCGGATTGTTGCACTGGGAGACAACAATGAGTCTTTGACGCGGCATGATTTATTCCTTAATCACTTCAATCGTATTGAGATTATTAGTGTCGCCTATCCACAAATCAACATCGTGGGCATAATGACAGCAAACTACCTTTTTGCCTCTTGCTTTCCTAAAACAATAGGTCGGGGCCTTGTAGTACAGTCCCATTGAGACTCGATACTTTTGTCCGTCTTCAAGCCCTTTAAGCATGACAAAGCCATGCACAAGGATAATGGAACCGACTTTAAGTTTCGTCATTTGCTACACCTAGCAAATTGCGAACGGCCGTTTCCTTGTTTGCTTCCCGAATAGCGTTGAGCATCACTTGTTCCATCTCCACTCTTTGTCGCTCGCTTGCTAGTTCGATAGCTCTCTTCATCATTATTTTCTCTTTTGCTTTCTCGATCTTCGCTCTAACGTCGTCATATACTCCATCAATCATAGCGACGATCATTTCGGCGAAATCGCGTCTCTTGGTATAGTCAATGATTTTGCTCATAATGCCAAGGCGAGACATGCCGTGATCGGGAGCATGTTTAACTCGCTTCACTCGCGGATCAAGTACATTGATCGCACGACCACGAAAGCGAACTTCCTGTATAGTGTCGGGAACATGGAAACTATAATTCCCAGTCCGCATCGAACGGTGAACCTTATATATTTCCTTTTCCCCATTTGCGCACACATAGCACAAATGGACAGCCACCCATCCGTTTATTGCCTTCAAGCTAATAAAGTTAGGTTCTGGGCCACTATCGTCCAATAGTGTATGGCAGAACTTAACAGGAACTTCAATCCGTTCCTTTTTGATTGTCTTATATTGCGGTTCGATTGACCAACCTGGGGTCATTGTAAGTTTCCTTTAGCAAGAACGTAGTAAAACTTTAGAGTTTACTGGGGGTGAAATGAATTGCTCGCGAAACTCTGTATATTGTTCGTGTAGCTCACGGTATATCGAGTCGTTCCCTCGTTGCTTAAAAGTAGTAAGCAAACGGTCTACCAACTCAGGTGTAAGGTCGCCAGGAGCAACAAAGTCAAGCTGATAGAATAGCCACCAAGCGAGTAATTCTTGTTCGGTTGGGATTCCCTTCATTGTATAACCTCTCGCCGGAACTCCATAGCTGACTTGATGGTGATTTGCCTGCCAGTATCCAGATTAGTACAGGCGTAATGAGTCGTAGCATTAGAATGATGAAGTCCCTGTCCTCTCCATCCCTCATGCTTTACAATCTCATCTACGCGGACATTACACACTTGTCCGCTAACTTTCGCACGATAAACCTTGCCTTCGACGATTTCATTTTGGAGCATGGTTAGTCTTACCATTCAGGAGGAATGTAGTCGGGATCGAGTTTCTTGACTTCCGCGAGTATCTTTTTCTTATAGTCACTTACAATCCCGTCCAGTACACCAAATAATTTGCTCCACTTTTCCTCAACAATTTTTTCGGCATGTTGGTAATAATGCCATTGTAAGTTTGCTTCAAGTCGTTCGATAAATCCGTTAAAATCCATTTCCTCACCATTGATTGTTAGCGTAATCTCTAATGGGTGAGCGAAAAGTTTCTCTTGTAATTTGTCCTTTTCTTCCCTTGACTTATCGGTTCCATTGATAGCTTTCGTAATCATAGCGATAACCGCCCATTGACCAAACTCGGAAAGTTTGTTGTAATTGATTTTCATGGTTTTTGGCGTTCCTTGGAAGGGAGGTCAAGGTTAAGAAGCGACACTTTCCTCATGCTCCTTAGCAAGTTCATCTAGTGCGATTTGCTCTAGTACAGTATCGGCAAAATGGTAGCTGAGACATTTCACCAACTCATATACGATAACGAAAAAAGAAGTTGATTCCTCAAGATCACCAACATCCACATCGTCAGGCTCCATACTATTTCGCCCTGGCCTGTATTCGGCTACACTCAACTTATAGCCCGGCACTTTAACTACTCTGCCGATAGAGGGTCTATCAACCCCTATTTGTTCGATAGTAAATGCGTCAACGACTAGACAACTATTTTCAAGCCGCACCGGAGGCGGGTTCTTAAAGATTTTGAGAGCTTCTTCTAGGATATGCTGTTCATTGTTAGCGAACATTAGTTTTCTTCGTCAGCTTGTTCTTGTAGGAACCTCTCGCATGATGCATTCTAGTACAATTATTCCTCGATTTCACCACTCAGCGTCAGGAGATTGAGAAGAGTCGTTGCCTCAAACTCAAGTTGCTGTTGAAACACCGATATCAAACCTTCAACATTACTTGCTGCTGCAACATGGACCGCCCCATCTTCCAGATAACAACCACTCCCCTTCAAGCGAGCAACTTGGAGAGCACAATCAACTATTCTTGCTCTCGCACTATTTCTTTGTTGTTTGTTCATTGTTTTCTCTAATTTTCTCTAAACCTCTGCGAGATATTTTTCGGGGTGTCTTAGGAAATCTGTTTGGTCGCGTCTGTTGCCGACGAACAATCCCCATTTACCTTTACGTTGGTGTGCATTGGAGATCATGTAACAATTATGCGATAGATGCTTATTCTCCGACGCCGCTTTAAGCAACGCCATCGCTTGCTCATTAGTTAAGTTAAACTCGATACAGGCGAATCTAGTGAGAACAACTTTTCGTTGTCGTTTCATGCTACAACCTTTTCGTCGTCGTTTCATGCTACAACCGGACAACTGAAGTTTGCAGGGGCGTATTTTTTCCATAACTCGCGTACTTTCATAGGATCGCATTCAGCCATAAGTTCGTGGATAACTTTCAGGTGAGCACTACCAGAAAGCCAAACACTATGGTCATCGCTCATTGCGTAATACCAATCGTGTCCTTTTAATTCTTGTTCGAGTTCATCTAAATCTCTTTAACCATGCATGGGATTTCTTAGGAACATGAGCATTCATGCGAGCCGCAGCTAATACTCTGCCACCACATTTGCCGAAGTTGTTAGCAATCCATTCTGGATTGTTGATTATGTCCCCAACTCCTGCATCGGGATTGTTTCGCAGGATGCGTGTAGCAAGTACAATCTTTTCGTTCATTAAATCCTGATTAGCTACGCTATCTTGTTCGCCTTCCTTCTCAATACTCACGATTTCGATACCACAAGTGACATTGTTGTCAATGAGACGTTCGCAGAACTTGGTAAAATTATAGCGATTGTGAAAGCCAATATAATCAGCAAGGCAGGATGTGGGGTCGCTAGGGTCTGATACAGGAGGATGACCTAATATCCTTTCGTATTCCTCTGCTGAATGAAACCACCCTAGTCCGCCAAGAAGCTCTTTAATACTTTCATCGGACACCCCTACGGCGTTAAAGACGACTTTGATTAACATTAGAACACCTTACTGAAGTTCGCCTAAGAGAAGCTGAACCCAATTACACAGATCGTAGACAAGGCGATGCGGCTTATCTGCCCATTCGTCAGCAAGCGGCCCGATATCACTAGGGGCATTGCGATAATCGTCAAGCGTCTGCCCCTGATATATATTTGTAGGCGGTCGTTGGTTTTTTTCTCTTAATTCGGTAAGTCGCTGGGTGATAACTATATCTACCTCGTCAGCATGGTCAAGTAGTTGAACGATAAGGACTTCATGCGGGAGTAATGGATCAGGAATAGATTGACGAACCTTTTTTCTAAAATCTTTAGAGAGCATTATTTCTTATACCTTGCCTCAAGGATTTCATATGCAGCTTGAATTTGCTTAAAGTCATCCACAGTGAGTTTTTCTTCAGGATGATTCGCTTGCCAATCAGGATGACTATGAGCAGCAAGTTTCTTATATGCCTTGCGAATCTCGTGCCAAGTAGCGTCTCTACTCACGCCTAGAATTGTCCAGGGGTCTAAATCCTTTAGTACACGCTTGGCTTCGTCGAGACCTAGACGAGTACGGAAAGCAGCGTTCCACTGTTCGGGATTCCCGTATCCTTCCACGCTAGGATCGTATTGCCTATCGGGACGGTTATACATATCCATAAAAGCCGGCTTGGGCTTATTGGGGTCGCGACGATGAGGCATGATGGCATTCCTGCTTAGTCTATGACGTTTCGGTAGTTGTAACCAAGAGGGATTTGTTCGGGGTTTCCTATAAACTCAATATCAATGCCACACTTCTCGAATACACTAATAGCATCTACTCTAGCCAAGTCAAACAGAGCGGCATCTGCTGTATCTCTAAGTGGAGCATACCGAATCATGCGTAAAACAGTATTGTTAAACTCTCCGACATACCTGCTAGTTATGTTGCAATGGGCAAAATTATCCTCATCCCCAAACACTTGCCCCATCAAACACCCACAACCATCGCTGCGACAGTAGCTAAAAATTAGCTTAGCGTAGTCAACACTCGCTTTCATCGTTGTGTAATCAATCGTCCCCTTCATTTGTGTTCTCACATATTATTAGGAGGATCGGGAAGGGTAGCGGGCATGAACTTTCCTACATAACCCGCTCGTTGATTTTCCTTGTCGAACTTAGTATTATTCATAAACTGCCCTTCGCAAATACCTAGCAGACCATTGACACACCTTCTAACTTGTATAAGGTGCATCTCAAGTCGTGGTTTTACACAGTTTTTATCACCGTCGTCATAGTAGCAACAATTCATATTTCCGAAAGTGGGCTGTCCATAAAACCAGTAATTACCCGGCTTGGTAGGAAACTCCGTTGACCAAAGGTTAGTCATTAGATTTCAATGTAACTTCGTGGGGCGTCTCGTAACAGGGGAGTGAGAGAGATTGAAGATGCTTACAGTAACGGCGTGTCCGGTAACTTGGACAACTACAACCGAAGTGTCGCTTCGTTTTGTGCTGGGCAATGATATAAACGCGACCACTTGTTTCAGAATGGATAGAGAAGCGATTTTGCCACTGAGCATTATCGGGCAGGTGTTCGCTCCCTGGCGGAATGTGTAAAATGGGAAGGTTTTTTTCGTTGCTCATCGTTTTTTCTCCTGCGAAAACCAGTACAGTTTTACTCGATTAAAAGGATGGAAAAGGTCACAAAACCAACAACAGAAACGGAAAGAGTTTGCAAGACTTGTAATAAGACCAAAGCGATAAGTTGTTTCGGGCGAAAGAAGGTCTATAACGGCAAAGAATATCGCAGTTACGATTGCTCTGCTTGTCAATCTCGACAATATCGGAGTAATCCAGAACGCAGACAACGATGCCGAGATACTCAAAAAAGATGTCGTGCAAAATATGATAAGGACACAATAAGAAAACAATTATTTCAACATATAGGTCAAGATCGTTGTTTCCATTGCGGGATAACCGATGTAAGAGTATTACATTTCCATCATCGCGACCCATCTACAAAAGAATTCAATATCAAATGGGGCTTCACCCACTATATGCCGCTCAAATCACTTATACCAGAAGCCGAGAAGTGCGACATATTATGTTCTAACTGCCACTTAAAAGTTCATAAAGGTAATAGCAAGCCGGCTCAATATCGTCTTCGTAAAAAAGTTGAGTTGCTTACAACTGTCGGACAAACCAAATGTCTGTATTGTGGAAATGATGATCCAGAATGCTTAGTTTTCCACCACAAGCGAGACAAACAATTCATTATTTCAGCGAGACTACATCGCCCAGTAGAAGAACTTCTCGATGAAGCAATGAAGTGCGACGTGTTATGTTGTAATTGCCATATGATAGTTCACGCTAACCTGCTTTTTTACGCGAGATAGCCATAAGACCACTATACGAATGCTCGTCAGTCCACTTCCGTTCTGTATAATTGTAAGTTTCCATAGTTTCCTTATCTTTCTGGCTCATCTGTCGCACGCACCAGCCATGCCAACCCACAACGATAGCAAGCGGCTTTATAGCTTCGATAACGCGACACTCAAAATCTTGTTCGGCATCGCCTGTCATCGGAGAATAAAAATAGATGACATCAAACTTACCATAATGCCGAAACTTTAAGGCATCACCCCAAACAACTTTCGGGAAGTCGGCTAGTAAGTCGCTATTAGCTTCTACCTTTGTAAGTCCCATTCCGAGCGATATATCAATATACTCTGAGTTGATTTCAAGACCACAGCTACGGAAACCCATTGATTGGGCTATCATCACTTTATCACCAAAGGCACTTCCTACCTCAAGAAAAGTAGCATTTTTGGGTGCGTACTTTTTAACTATCTTCATCATTTCCACAAACTTGTCGTTGCCGTAAGGAATACGCGGATAACAATACTCGTTCTGGTATTTACGTCTATTGTATGCTTCTGGACGGTGCGGCATAACTCTCTTAATGTCGCTTTCTTCATACATCCCGTGTATACGATGCTTTGCTTCTAAATCGCATAGCTTCTTTTGAATTTTTTGGATGGCGTTCATCATAGTTCTTCCTTCACCTTATTGAAGAGCGGCTCACAAGGATTATCTACATAAATAGAACGGCAACGTAAAGCTCGGTGCATCTTTTCCACCTTGTTAGCGTGTTGTAAAATCATATCTCGGAATATTGGGGAGAGTAGTAATTCTCTTTTCTCGCCAAAGATTTCTCGAACTATTCCCGTGAACATATCAAGTTCGTTGTGAAAATCTTTGATAAACTTCTGGTCTTCATCGTTAAAATCAATAGTGACACGCTGTTTAGGCATCGCACAAACCCTTTAGCAATCCTAACTTGTTGGCTTCGTCTAATGTTAAGCGAAACTCCTCAGAACTATCCATTTGACCTTCACTGATTGCCCAATCGTTGATACCACGCATTTCGCAAAACTTGATCCATACACCTTTATCCAACAAAGCACTAGCAGTAAGTATGATTTTGGGTTGGTTGGCTACCCGTTGTTGCTCAATTATTTCGTCTCTTTGGCTCCGACATAGTTTCGCGTGGAGTTCAACATCACGAGGGCCAGTTGCATCTTCGTTTCTAGAGCATCTATACCATTCTTCAATAATATCAAGTTCTTCGTTAGTGAGTTCGAGTTTCATATACAACCTTTCATTCTACAATCACTTTCTTTCTCTCTTGGACATAATCGTAATAATTTGTCCAAAAGCCGATGTCTTTCATGTACATATCGAAATTTTCTTCAATATGTAATTTAAGGAATGTATCCCAATCCTCAGGATTAACATCTATCAAATGAATGGTATGGCCGATCCAGCTAGAGTGTCCCTGCATCACTTCCAGTGTTTCAATTACAACAATACAGTCTAACAAACGCTCGATCTGAACAGGTGTTAAATCACGGGCAGCGTAAGTCTGACAATTCGTAGACTTGTTTTTCCTTCCCTGGATTACAGCTTTGGTTAGCAAATGTCCCATAACTACCTTAGAGAAAAATGCGGCATTGAAATTGGGAAAAGCATTATTTATCTCTGGCTACGATTTTGTAAACTTCGTGTTGGTCTTCTATCCATCCACGTCTCAATAAATAATCCCTCCTCGTCTCGCCTGTAACCGTTAGCCCACCCGGCGATTGTCGTATCTCGCCACAGCCAATATCTGCGGCTATATCCTCAAGTGCTTTATATAATGCCGCTCCGTGCCCTTGACCGCGATAACATTCATCTAGCGTGATTGAACAGAGATACAATGTTTTTTCAACTATGATAACATCTAAGTTTGTACCTCGTTCGTGGAAGCCCACCCACCAACCAACCACAGAACTACCCGCGATAACTCGTCGAACCTCCAAATTATCAATACGATATTTGGCGAATAGAGACCACTCTTGTAAACGTCGCGCAAAACTCTGATATACTTTTTCATTTGTAGGTAAAGCAGATGAATCAATCGAAGCCATAATTTCATCTCTTGTGGTATTGGCAATAATATATCTCCTTTTTCTGCCATGCGGTAATAAGGCATTGACTGTGAACATTTACCTCAACTCCGGGCATTTGAGATTGTGTCTAGTACAGAAGGATTTGATAGGCGTCATCGCCTTTTTCACTTGCTCAATAGTCACCAACCCTTCTCTACGTCCGAAATCTTTACCAGCATCGTCAATTAAGGTCATAAGTTTCTTGGCAGAATTGATTCCGGCCTTCCAATAACTCCAACCATCGGAGTTATTATTCACTAGGTCGCGAAGGTCAGATAATAGGCGAGTAGCCGGACCAAGAATAGGATGGTCTTCGTACTGTTCTTTCTTGCTATCAATTTCCCACTCGTTCATAAAGTACATTATTCCGCTCCTTGAAATCGCCATTCCAAGAATGGAATTACACTCTCAAGTACCTTTTGGATTTTAGGCGTCGTATAGCGATAGCGAAGTTCGTAAAGTCCCTCTTCTCGTTTTTCAAGGAACCAACCGTTTCCAGAATCAAGTTGCCATTCTTGTTTCGATTCCTTAAAAGTTTTATCCTCACGGAAAAAAGGAACCATTACCCTCGGGTCAAACCCAAGAGTTAAAGCAACTGCTTGAGCTAATTGCTTTGGATTCTGATTCCACCTTTTTGAAACTCTGAATTGGATCATTTTTCACCATTCACCATCGCCAAAAAGAACTGTTGGGTCGCACATACCGATATATCTGTCATCAAGTTGGATTTCGCCTGAATCAAATATCACTACTTCGTGATCGTGGTTGTCGGTTATGTTGGCAAGAGAGGTATAGACATACGAATTCATAATTCCTACGCTACGGTCGGATGGTTCGTATCCATCAAACCCTTGAACAGTAATTTCTTTTGAGTTGCCCGCCTTGTCCGTGTAGGGAATTGTAATTGGGCTTTTGAGTTTCTTTTCTAACCCCAGCCTCCTTTGTTGGAAACGCTTATTCACTGCCATGTTGCTTCTCCACCATTTCTACGAGATGTTCTATTTGTTCATCGCTAGCTTCATACACCCTCAAATCTGGCGTAGGAGTAAGTAGCCAACTTTTAGTCGGAAAGCGATGAGCAAGCTGACTGTTACAACGTAGTACAGCTTGAAGCAACACACAGCCCGGTCGCATTAGTTTTATGTCAAATGCAATTCTCATTAGATACCCAAGTCCTGTCCGTTTAGATACTCTTGCTTCGATTCCTCAAAAGTTTTTTCGGTCATCTTGTCTAATTCCTCTTGCGGTAATCCCTGGCATTCTAATGCCATTGTACCCTGAACTAACCGTGTAATTCGTATTGCTCTTTTCCTAAGTTTATCTTCAATATCTGGTGTAAGAATACGTTCAGGTTTGATAGGCGTAGTCATGTGGGCCTCCAATCAGTAGAACTTGCCCTGGAAGAATTCGCCAACACCCTCTTCGGCATCGGCCTTTCTAATACGTTCTCGTTCGTTCTCTCTGCGTGTTCTCCCTTTAACGCAGTTAACCTGCCCCTGCGTTTTCTGGCTTTGTTTCGTTTGCTTGTTTTCATTTGAGTCCCCAGCAATTTAAGTATAGCAGTCCGATCGAACGACCACCCCATTCTTTGATTTTGGAAATCCTTTGCCGATATTCGTCTACGGAACTATCTTGAGTTATTTCTTCGAGAGAGTTAAGAAGGTCGGTTAACTCTGCTGTGCAAATCGCCCAACGCTTGTAGTCGAAAGATGGCGTATCTTTGTTATCAGCGTTCGCATATTTAGCTTGATACTCTTTCACTAATTTGTGGATAGCTTCCTTCCAAGATTTGCGAATACGATGAGCGGCAATACAAGCTACTTCTTCAAGGTTCAGGCTCTTATGTAATCTATCGTGTAGATCAACGATGCTAACTTTGGTGAGGAAAGAAGGTTTCTCGTTCATATTTATTTCCTAGTGCCGCTCTATTAGAAAGTTTAGTCACTTGCTTTTACCTTCCAGTACAGAAACGCGGGCTTTCAAGTCCCTGATATTGTCTTCGTCGGATTTAATTCTATTAAATGCGGTAAGGACAACAAAAATGATACAAGCAGCAATTGCCATCTTCCATAACCCTTCAACAATCGCAACAAAAAGTTTCATTCCAGAAACTCCACGGCATTAGCAGGGATGATGCACCAATCCATAGAGTATTTTTCATATACCTTATGACCTGAATAGGCACTAACTACATCTATGATTTCCGATACATACTGACCGCCACGCCTAATTAGCTCTCGTGATTTGTGTAGATAGCCAATGGTAATATCACCTTTACGGAACCAAGTAAAACCTTTGCGTCCTGTATTTCGTTTAAGGCGTATCTTTTTGCTACGTTCTGTTGTCCTTTTATATTGCGGATATAATTTCAAGAATTCGTATGCCGCCGCTATATGGTCTTCGCACCAGATATAAGGGATTTTGCTCACTTTGCAACCTTAGCAAGCAAAGTAGCGGCCAGTGCGCCAACCCCCATACTAACAAGAAGTCCCGACAAATAGCTCTCGGTATATCTCTCTACAGTGATGCCCGACACAACTCCTAGTAAAGTCGCTAGGGAGATATAACAGAATGCTTTCATAGCTCTACCTTTCGTGGCTTGATGTATGTAATATGTCCGCAAGTAGGGCAAATCCATCTACCGGATTCCGTGAAAACCCTCATACTCGGAGGATAATGTTCGGGGTCTCTACACTTAACTTGGTCGTCCCAAGGTAATTTCTTCTCTTGTTCTGAATCTGGAATGAAAGGCATGTTTCTTACCCCTTGAACAGCGTTAGTACAGTTCTGATGGGGATGGACGGCGGTTCTTCGTATCTTGATAGCATCCCTCCCATAACTTCGTCGCCATCAATAGCGAAAGAGAACCACACGCGACCAATTTCATCGCGTTGGGTTGTGTATCTAATACCCATCATCCAAAATATAACTCGGCGAAGGAGTTGTTTCATAATTCTTCTCTATCCTTCTCGAACTCCCGTGCTATACGTTTCCACTTCCTAATTTCTCTTTTGCTTAGAGGCCGCGAAAGTTCTTCTATTGATTTACCTGTTTTCTCAGCTTCCTCTTGAAGCAGTTCCTTAACTCGCTCTTCCAACGGGATTCGCCGAAATTGGTCAACAAACCTTTCGGGTGCAACAAACCTTTCGGGTGCCGAAGTCTTGGTCCAGAACATCCTTTTAAGTACAGATAGAAAATGTTTCATGGTTAGAAGAATCCAGTAACTAGGGCCGCCCTATTAAGGGTTACGAACAATGTGGCCTTCTTAGTTTGTCGTCCGGCAACTTGTATACGAAATGGTGTGGAACCCCAAGGAAGGGAATAATACCAGTTAGCTCATTAGGAGTGGTAGTGATAGCCACCTCCTGCCATGCTTTCTTTCCAATAGCTCCGCAATCGGTACGATGGACTTCTAATGTAGCTACTAGTACAGTCCCATCATAAACTTCGACAGTAGCCGTATTGGCCGTCAACTCAACCGTTCGCGTGTGCATCGGCTTTGTCCCTATAAAAGAGGACATCTGGATAGCTGTGAAGAACGATCCCTCTTTGATACCAGGGGAGATACCACCAGTGCCTACGTCTCCTAAGCACGAACATACTCCATCCACGATGTTTAAGTATGAAGTGGCCGATAGGCCAGGAGAGGTATGTGAGAATGGTTTTCATATTCTCAGCAATTCATCCAAAGCGTCTTCATTGATATTCATAAGTGGATGTTCCCAAGCATCATTAGACCGTAGATCGTCATTAAAGTGAGCTACTTTGCCATAAATAGTCCAAGTGATTGAAGGGCGTTCATCCTTCGGCATCTTGTGCAATGCCGCTCTTAGAACTTGAAGGACAAGCAAGTTAGAGATATGAAATATGAAGCTGAACCCCGTTCGCGGACTGCGAGCCTGCTCTAACGCTATATTCACTTCCTCTGCTACCTCGCAGTCAGCAATAGGAATACCTTCTTCGTCTAGCCAAACTTGTAACTTGCCGATAGCCATTCTTTACACTCCTAACTTAGAACCTCTTGATAGATGAGAAGACCGCCTTGGAAGATTGTTAGAGAGACGATAACAGGATAAATCCACGTAGGTTTCCGCTTATGTAGAATGACAAGGGCACCTAGTACAATTAGAGTGCCCAATGCTTTAACATAAAGCAAATAGGGTGTGCCGCCATATTTCAGAAGGTATAAGTTCATCGGATTTTTCTCAAAACTAGATATTGGTTCTTGCCCCTTTATCCTTTCAGTACAACCATTTGGGTCTTGTCTATTTGTACGAACTACCAGATAGCCGTCGCGTAGTGAGGCACTACCGATGAAGATAATCATCGCTAACAGAATGTTCTCAGCACGGATGATTTTAGCTCGATTCATCATCGCTTCCTCCGTGATGTGAAAGTACAGCTACGGAGCAACTATCCCATTCCCAGGATTCGCCGCACTTCAAGCACAAACTCATCTTCGCTCATTGTTGAGGGAGGGTCAAGTATTTCTAGGATAGTTTTAAGTGCCGCAGCACGCTCTTCTTCGTTTTTATTAAAAAGAGCTATTTTCAAGCATTCCATGAAGTCGCTACGGTCCCATATACCATCCTCAGAGTCATTTTCAGCAAGAGGTCGCACAATACTTCGTAAACGAGGATAAATTGTGTTAAGGAAATCAGCACAGTTTTTGCCTGCGATACTTTCTTTCGTCATTTGTTTTCCTTTACTCTTGCTCGCTGTCTTCTCGGTGCATCGCACCTTGCGTACCTCTCCCTATTTTCTTGGAAAGGATCGCCGCAACTTTTACATTCCATTGCTTAATAGCATCCCTAATTAGAGCCCGTTGTTTCTCCGTTGGAGCCACTGGGCAAGACAATAGAACACGTTAAGCATCCAGCCATTACCTCACCAGCTACGCGAAGAGCCTCAACATCTTTTTTAGTCGTCGTCTTCATCCTTCTTGCTTCCCTTCTTAGGAACGAAGTTAAGCATTTCACCAGCGATATTAGAGAGGAGTTCGTATTCTTGCTTCAGTCCACCCGGACATTTGATTTTCATATGCGAAGGATAGTACACCGGCTTAATCACGGTGAAGACGGCTCGAAGTTGTTCCGGCGTCTTAACATAGAGAGGCAAACGATCAAGGAATCCATCCTTAACCTCCACCCTTGCGGTACGATAGAACAACAGTTTCCGGTCAGCAGCAGTAAGTGGTTCCACATGAACCAAGCTATCTTTGCCTTCCGCATTTGCCATCGCATAAGCCATAAGCCGTTTAAGAGCTTCTGGCCCACCTTCCGTTTTCATAACATTATCGAAGGAATTGATACCACGAGCGGGAGAACAATTCAACTCGTTCTTCACAATCTCAATAGCGATATCCTCGGGAATACCCAGGTTAGTCATCATATCAACGATAACGTCTTCGGGAGCCTGATTCTCCCCAATCGTAGGATTGATTTTGGTATAGCGAGCGTGAACTTGGAAGAGGCCGGAATAGGTAATCTCGCCATACTGGCAGGTAACTTTAGGATTGTGTTCGGGGCGTGACTTATTTGCTGTAACAAATTCGCACCAAGCAGTAATCAACCCATTCTCGGTGTCATCTTTCTGATTCTCGAAACACCCTTCAACTCGATCATATACTGCTTTATAGCGAACCAATTTAACAAAAGCCGCTTGTAGATTTTCAGGAATCGTCATCTCAAGATGCTTATCCTTCTTAGCCGAGGCAGCAGGTTGTTTAACCTCTGTTACCTTATCAACTTCGCCGAATAGGTCGTCCAAACTCGCAGATTTGTTCGCGGTTTTTGTTGCTTTTGCCATGACAGGTTTTCCTTTGTGTGTTGGAAGATGGAATTACTCGTCCAGATAAGTTTTGTCGTCCAGATAAGTTTCTGGCATTCCGCACCTTTAGTACAGCAAAAACTTCCATGTGCCATTGAGCCGAGAATAGCTGGGAAGCTAAACCGGCTCAATGGTGGCACAAGGAATGTCAATCAGTTGGCCAGAGCGTCGAGGACGTTCTTGGCTTCGTGAAGGTTTCCGCAAGCGGAGAGGAAAGCACGACCGGCCTTGAGCACCTCAACGGCATTACCCGTATGAGCGGTCAGAGCCTTGCGAGCATTCTTCTTGCTCGTGTTCTTGGTATAGAACGCGGTTTTGATACTTCCATCCTTGGCATCGGGCCGCGTGGCCTGGACGAACTTGATGCACGCATTGATATCGTGCTCTTTCGTCGAAGCCTTGTAAGACGCAACGAGCGTCTTAACCGTGACCTTCTTCGCCGGAGCCGTAGCTTCAGCAGTCGCAGAACTCTTAGTCATCGGACACCAAACCTTTCTGGAAAGTGAAAAGAAATGAACAACCCTCTAAGTACAACTCTTTGGGTTACTGGAACGAAAAAAAGTGCCTTGTGTCTACGTGCTCAATGAAATGCCCACAGCGTTTCCCGGCACCTTTTCTCTACACCAGTGTTTCCGTTTTTTACAGTACAGTTTTAACGCCGGTCCCAATCTTCGATTACGTCAACGGCAGATTGTAAAGTCGTAATCAAATTCTTAACTTCCTTAACAGATAGTTCGTTTCGGCAAATCATCCAACGCATAAGAATCGTGCCCTGTTGGCCCGGTCGGCGGTCCATTTGCGGTTCTACACTAACTGATGTTTCGGGATTGGCGAAAACTAGTTGTTTTTTCATGTTTTGTCCTCTTCGCTCTTGCCCTTACAGAACGTAATGAAATCTGGGTCGTCTTCCAAGTCAAATCGCTCTCTTCGTGCCATCTTTGAGTATTTTTCTAACTTCATCGCTATCCATACGATAGAAATTAAAAGACATACAAGCGATAAAGATGTAGGATGTAAAAAGAAGGATAAAGATGCTCCGGTTATGCCGACAAGCACTTCAGCTAAAAGTAGCATCCTTGCTGTCATGTTTTCCTTTCATTCCCTTAGTACAGCCCCACCGTCGTTTCCGTTACTCCCAGCCCTCAAGTTTGACCTTGACCGATCTGCGGTCATCGTTGAAAGTATGCGAAACAGTCAATACCACGGTATCACCCAGCTTATAGTCGTTAAGTATAGCAACCAGATCATCACAATTTTTTAGAGGTTTGCCATCCATTTCAACAATCTTGTCGAAGGGTTCCAAGCCGGCCATCCTCGCGGTATTACCTACTACAGAACTCACTATACAACCCGCACCCATCGAATTCGGTGTAAACTCAATCCCTAACCTGACCGGGCTGCGTTTTGATATTTCGACTACATTAGGCAAATCACGTCGTAGCTCATTCACTTTATCATCACTCACCTTAGCCCCTCGGATTTGATATATTTGTGTAAGAGATTTTATCCTTGCTATCTGCCGTAATCCTTCATTACCGCCAGTCCAGCTAGGTAAAATAACTACCCTTTCTCCTTCTTGTATTCCCATCACAGTTGGCTTAGAAGTCACTTCCACCTTACCGTTCATACTGCGGACTAAAACCGTCGCTCGCCGTGCTGCAATATCTTCGTGGATACGTAGAATCTCTGTAGCTCTTTGAGATATGGCCGGTGGAGCATGAATTGTGTAATCTTGTAGTACAGCTTCGGCATCGTCAATGCCTTTGTCTTTAACCGAAATATAAGTGTTTTCTAATATCCCAACAGCACGAATAGAGGCTTCTAAACTACCCGATTTGTATAGTCCCTTGAGATATGGCAGGGATTTTTCTTTACCATTCATTAGAGTAATGGTAGCTGCTTCCCGTTTCGCGTAATCAGGACTCCCTAGATTAGCAGCCGCTTCACTAAGCGGCATAGTTATTATATAAGAGATTAGGAGAGTTGGGAGCATATTTTTATCCTATGACATGAAAGAACCATCAGGACCAATTTTAGGCGGGGCAAGTCGCTTTCCTAGTTCGTCTAAACGACGGGCTTCTTCTCGCTGCATTTCCTCTTTTACCACTGCTTCAATATATTCTTCGTTAGTCATACCTAAGTGAGCAAGATTTAGATTTTGGGCCGCCCATTGAAAACCGTTCATTGTCGTCTCCTACGTTAGAAAGTGATGCAGAACCCACGAAGCAATGAAAGTTACTACTGCTCCAAATAACGAAATGACTTGTGAGAAAAAGATAGCTTTCGCACTTGCTGCCTGCACCTTCGGATTACTGAAAAGGATAGATATAATAGGCATCCTCACCGGAAAATGCACATAGGCATCAAACATCAGAAGAATAGCAAAACAATGCCAGTAATGGAGTGGGTGTAATCCATGCAGGATAGGGACGACGAACCACACATACTGATGTTGGAACACAAACGCCCATAACATAAGGAGGAGTATCTTCGCTGGCAGCAAACTAAACCACTTAGCGAGCATTGGTTTCTTCTAACGACTTCTTAATTGTGGCTGGAGACGCATGATAAATTATTGTCCAATGATCGTGGATAATTCTTTGCTCTCCGTTGGGAAGCGTAAAGGCGACAGCAGAAGGGTAAGTCCAATCAATCTGATTTTCCTCTGGATTCCACGATTCGATAATTTTGCCGCTATCATTGCGATGGATTACCATACATTTCGGCTTCTCCGACACGATAGCTTCATCAGGGGTTTTACTGCTACACCCCATACACACGGCTACACAGCACAGAACAAAAGCAAGCAAAATCAGTCGTTTCATTTTTATTCTTTCTTAAACAATGTCAACCATTCTTCGTAGTTTGTATGGGCTGGGAGACGCACTTCTTCACAATTACCATTACAGTCAACACGACGGATAGTACCATCTTCGTCTGGACAATAAATACATCCACCGTCATCTAATTCGTGTGCGTCAGGCGTATAGGAGGAGCTATGTTCTTCGGTGATGATATGGATATTAGGTGCGTCAATAATCCAATCTTTTCCGTAATAGTTGTCGCTTCCGATGATACGATGATTTGCGAGACTATCCAAATCGCCACCATCAGCCACAGAAAGGATAGAACCACCTTCAGTAATGGCACTTGCGATAGCAGCATTCAAGGATTCGAGTGAATCAAAAGTATCATTATAGCTTTGGTAGGTATTAGTAGATGCCATTACGCCAAAGGTGGGATTACCTTGGGGATTACCACGTTCATCAATAGTTTGGATTTTAACACGACGGACAGAAAGGGGATTACTCATTTCTAGTCCCACTTGAAACCAAAAACTACGACCAATTCTTTCATCGTGAATGGGGCATGTGTAGGAAGATCATTAAGCATTTTAAGTGCTTCAACCTCTGTCTCATATTCTTTAACTACACTCATATCATCATTGTCATTTACGCGAATTGCAAATGTGTTTTCCCATTCTACCAGATACGCCCAGAAATAGTCACCCGGCAAGCCGTTCCAATTAGGGTACGTCGGTATCAGTACAGTTTCGCGAGTCGGCCCGCTACTTTTAAGATTGTTGTCGCTCCGGTGTCCCTTGGCTTTGGACCACGTTAAACCAGTTATCCAGTTACGAAATCGTTCCCCCTCTGGGTAATCTTTAACATAATCATCGAAAGAATAGTAGGTTTTAGGAGTCATTCTAGCCAATCATCATTCGATGTATAACCCACATTATAGTGAGCCCTACCCAAGCAATTATTAGATTAGTTAAAGAAAGGGCAAGCGATATGACACCGAGCTTTTCCGTATCCACACATTTCTGACACCATGCACATAATGCGGCTGTAACAATTACAGGAACGATAAAGAATACAAAAATGGAATAAGTCAGCCCTAATGCGTGCCAATAAGTTATTGGCGGAACGCTGAGTGGTACGAGAAACCATAGCCAAGCGTATTGGAAAGCGAAAGCCGTAGAAAATAAAGCGGCTATGCTCATTACCGATGTGAAAAAGGATTTCATTTGTCTTCAACCAATTCAAGGTTTAATGTGATTTCCTTACAATCATATCGCCCAATCTTGAAAGACACATACCTATCGTCCATATAACCCATAACGCTTGAAACACGTTTCCGGCCTGTCCATCTGTATCCCTCTGGAAAACCAGGAGGATTCTTATGGACTACTACTTTGTGCGTAGCATATCGTGGATGTTTATCCCCTTCATCTATAGCTGCTGGTTTGTTTGTCCAGATAATCAACTGGTGTTTATCATTGGTAAAGTCGTTGTATGTAACCCAGGGCAATTTAAGATCCCCGTTCGGGTTTACGACTTGCATAATGCAGATCATCGAAAAATCCAGGCACGAAACGAACATCGTATGTTTCGCTATTCATTGTTTTGCTCCATAACAACAAGGCATCGTCGAGCTTCTACGATGGAATCATCTTCAAGAAAAGTAAAAGCCGGAATATTAAGTAGCTCGTGTGTAACTACTGCCTTTACTGTATTGACTCTTGAGCCGGACTTAAAGGGCTTATTGCTAGATTTATACACCTTTTTGCCAATGAAAGACGATAGTACACTGAAATCCCATTCTCCATCGTCTTTGGTAAAGGGCTTCCTATACGATAGACTTTTCGTGAGCCGTTCCTCAAAACATCGCTGCTTTGTCTTAGTCATCGTTATCTCTGAATCTCTCCGACCGTATTCATTTTACTTATTAACGGAGGTCGCTTGATGACCTCCGCTACCCAAGTCAACAACCACAGCGACGATAATAAGCACCATCCAACTACCATCTACATGATGGTTATTACAGAGCATTGTCGCCATATAGGCGAGTGTTGTATATGGCATGAATAAGAAACCTAAGACTGGCCAGATAATCGTGTGGTATGCTTGTGAGAACCAGTTGGTAAGTAAAAAGATAAAGAACATAACAAGTCGTGGCACGAAAATGCTAACAAGTGGCAACAAGCAGCCCATTTGATTTCTCCTATTTGTTTGGAATTGAATGGTTGTCTTCGTAGTCGCTCGGAAGTTTATGTCCAATTGCCTTTTCAATCTCTGCAATGAACCTATCGTCTTCATCACGAAAACGATTCATGTCGCGTTGATCCCATGTAGCATTCTTAGTAGTAAATCGAGGTTCATTTTCGTCAAATATATATTGATCTTCCGATATCAATTTGGCAAGTTGTTCTGGGCGTAATCTAAAGCTAGGTTCCGATCCATCTAACGGATGGAACACGCTGAGTGTATGCTGTGCGACAGTATGATAAATACCCCAATCTTTGTGTGTCTCAAAACTTAATTTTGCGTCATGTTCGTAGCCATTCCCTGAGCCACATGAGAACATCGCTAATCTCTTTTTCTGACGGCTGCTTAGTGAAATGACCGATGGACATTGTTATTCTATTGAACCTACTTCAACTTCTGAGCCGCACATATTTTCATTGCCGTTGGAAGCCTGAGCACTGACGACGCATAGCACCCAACTCTCTGGCGGCTGAGGCCCGGCTGTGCCATCATCACTAACACCAACCCAATCTATCCATTCCGTATTAGGCTGAACCGGAGATGAAGAACCCGGAACATAATGCCAAACCATATCCGTTTGAATCCAATACTGCGGTTCTGGCACACCATTCCAATAGTAATCAAAGACATAAAGGATTGCCCAGCCCTGACCAGGGGTTGTACCCGTATTCACAAGACCAGTATTCACCACACGAACATATACGTCGCCTACATTGTTTGGCCACAAATCGACCTGAGTTCTACTCCCGTCGATTGCACATTTACCGTTGCCTTGATTGCCGCTACCTGCGCCACCACCCATTCCCTTCTGAACAAGAACGCCGACGACAGCAATTGCCACTAGCATCACAAGAAACTTTTTCATTTTACAAACTTTCTAGTTGAAAGAGAAAAACCGGCTTCTTTAATCGGGGTGAATGGCTTTTCGTCAGACAGTACAGGCGACTTTCATGGTTGTATTTCCGACAGAGGTTTTCCAAGGACTTTCGCAATTTGTTCTGGCGACTTTTTTTCTTGTGTAAGACAATCTACTATGATTTTAATACACTTAGGGCAAGTAACCCTTTTTTCGTCCTCAACACAATCGCCTTCTTTGTCTCCGCACGCCGAATAGCCACCAATCAATCCGGCTGAGTTGATGTGAATCTTTTCCTCTTTATACTCCACAGTAGGACATTCTGGTGGAATTACAAACGCATCAAACCTATCACCCAGTCCATCTAAATGTAGTGTAGTTTTACGTTTCAATAACGCCATAGCAAATGAATGATTCTCAAAGCCAAGCGGTATTGCCGCACCATTTAGTACAGCAACATCACGCGGCTTCGCATGAGCATCAACATCCCAACAGCCCTTCTCTTTAATACATCCAGATGATTTTCCGCATTGACATTTTCTTACTTTAAGTTGTAATTTAAGAACGTCATTACAATGAGGGCAGAAGAGGAGTTTCACGGTTTATCCAATTCAGCTTCTAACTTTTTGTCTCTTTTGCCACCAACAAATATACCACATTCTTCATCATCGTTATCATCACTCTTGGGTTTCTGCTGCGATAGTTTTTCACTCATATAATCTTGTAAATCTTCCTCCAAAACTAGAATTGTGCTCTGAAATACTTTATCTAGGGCCTCTAAGTGGTCTGCTAAATCCTCCCTAAGTGCATCGAACTTATTTGTAATATATTCTTCTATATCAGGTGTCATTTTCCTTACTTTCTTTTTGGATATAGCAGTTTTTGATTTTGGTTTGGATTTCTTTATTGTTGGTTCGGACTTCTCCCACGGGTAGCGCCACCATCTAACATTATTCTTATCTTTAGTTAGATTGCTTAGATAGTTCTCTCGTTGACGACCACTATTACGGTAATCAGGATGATAATGGACTACATAAGCGGTTTTATCATCCTTAAATGAGGTAATCTTATATCTACCGCCCCCTTCGGTTCCGTAAACGACATCCCCTATTGCAAATGTTTCGCCTCTATAATTTGCGTATTCATCCCACGTCGGCTGCCTAGTCGTTAAATCGTCTAACTTTATTAACCAGCCATCCGTACCTCTTGTGAGATTGTCTGCACGAGCAACAATTGCTTGTTTTTTTCTCTGCCCAAACGAGCGGATTTTATATCGGTGGCGGTTGTGTAGACCATAAACAATATCGCCTACTCGAAATGTTTCGCCCCTACGATTTGTACACCTTAGTACAGTGTATTCCTCTACAGAGGATTTCCCCTTCCCGAATATTTTGTCCCAGTTACTTCTATAAGACATTAGTTTCTGCCTTCTAGAAATCGTTCCAATATACGAGCAGTTCGTAGAGAAATGTTGTTTTGTAATTCGTGCTCTCTTACTACCTCTTTGATTAGGTGAATAGCAGCTTCTAGTTGGTTATGTGTCCACGCAATGTCATTTGGGTCGCTCGCGGACATATGTTGTAATATTGTTTCTATCAGCGTAACTCTTTCTGGTTCTATTTCAAGGACAGCCTCATCAGAGAACACCGGGTCCATCATTTTAACTTAAAGTCCTTCCTGATGCAACAAAAAAACGGTGTGTCAGTTGCGTGCTTTTAACCGGGGTATTACCTTCATTCGACCGAGATTGCCCAGTCCAACCCCGTAACCTTAGTCGCCAACCAACCTACCGTTGCCGTGCAGGTGCCACAGCTAACACTATGACGCTTGAGTTGCATTCGGGTTTGATTTTTTTCACTATACCTATGTGATTGCTTGTCGGAATAGTGATTGACGGTCACTAATCCTTACGCCTACACATAAGCATAATGGGAAACGGGCATCTGCTACTGCTTACATTTCCAATCGTGAATGCGTGCGTTTTCCCCAGCTTTGTTTTAAGTGGCTATGCTGGCAACCACTAAAGGTTCAGGTCAATTTTATCGCCGTAGGACGACCCTTTCCTACGTTTCTTAATGGCTTTCACCATTAAGAGGCAATTCGCGTATTCTTCTTTTTCTTCTTTGTGCGGAATCGTAACGCTGTATCTCATAAAAGTCAACTGGCCGTTTGACTAAACCTTTATCCCTTAGCTCTTGCCATTCCTCCCACGAGAGATGACAACTACTTCGGATTTCGTTCCATTCGACATAGCTCATATACCACTCCCCATATCTGCGTAAGCAGTAGCATCCTCGTAGTGTTGTAGTTCTATTCCTGGTGGTGAGATATTACCATATTCTACCTCCTCATCGGCATGTTCGGAAGGGGAAGTATCAGTTGTGATAGGGATAGGAATACGCTGTTGCTTAAACCCCTCAAAGTGTTCTTCTGCGGTAGGTCTTTCTTCCAACTCGCCCCATTCTTTGGCGGCCTCTTCTAGTCCCGGCGTAACATCAATAACGAATTCTTCGGTATCTACATCATATTCAGCGTATTCAGCAAAATCAATGTTATCTGCGAGTACAACTTCAAGGATGTCGGTATCGGCATGTTTGATAACATCGCACAACTTATCAATCGCAGTCCCAACATTGACACGGATTTGTTTAGACATTAGAGTTCCTTTCTTGGAAGCAGAGGGATATCCCAACCTTCAATGGCCTTCTTTGTCGGTATTTCATGGTGTTCGGGCATCCCCGCTGTAACTCGTAACGGCCTAGGTGCTCGCGCTTTCCAAGCAACCTTGGGCTGACTGCTTTCTATAAGTACAGAACTATCGCGTCCCTCAATATTCTCGGCCTCTGCTTGACCACCACGTACTTTAAGCATAATGGTTTTGTTTAGATGCTCTGGGTGATTAGACGCCCAAGCAACTAGGTCAGCAAGAGTGAGAAACATTATATGCTTACCTCAAGGTCTGTCAGGTTCATCAAAACCGAAAAGGAATTCGAGTGTTGGTAGCGGCGAAATAGCGAGACAGCTTGTCAACCAATTCCACCGCACACCAATATACCAGTCTGAACGCCACGACCACACGAAATGAATTCTAAAGTTGCCCTTTGGTGATTTGAATAGGTTACTCATTGCGACCGTCCTATGCTAAAAGGCGTAAAGATTTTGCTACTACTCTTCCTCTATACCCCTTAGCTTTATCGGAAAGGTAATTATCAATAAGATTAATAAGCTCATGGGGAAAGTCAACCGTTGTAAAATCAATGCTATTTTCGTTTCCATCAATGCTAATAAAACGGATGCTCGGATTTACGATGATTTCTATCCCGCAATATGTGCCTGTGTAGCATCCTCCCCATTCGTATTCGGTCTTTTCCCATCGTATTTTTTTGGCTTGGGTTAAAGCGATTAACCTATCTACTACTTTTTGGACACTATTGTTCATCGCAAACACCTTACACTTTCGCCCACTAGGGGCATTGCACAAACTGGGAAAGTTAATGGAGAGAACAGCCACATTCTAAGCCAAGAAGTAGTATCCTTAGCGTAGCCAAGTTTGTAAGCTACTCTCCAAGCAATAGCCACGGTGGTATAGGCAATTAGAGCATACGCTCCGTTGCAATAGACTTCCATCCTAACTGCCCCCGCAGCAGTGCAGACCATAGCAGTGCAGAATAGCCAGGCAAGAAAAGCTACGATTACTAGTTGTCCTAACCAATGGCAACAAATAAACTCACCCTTGGTTGTCGAAACTAGCACAGCCCAGATAATAAAGCCATAGAAAAGCATTGCGACGATCATTGCCTATCCTTTTCCTATCTTATTCCATCTTGGATATTCCACCCAAGGGATTTTATCTGGAAGTGTGGGGAGGAAAAACATTTCCATTGCCGTTGATAGTAATAAGCAAAAGAAAATACCTACGGTAAAGCCACGAAGCCAATCACATTGTTTTTCGGACATCACTCTACCTCCACACACCGTTCGATCCATTTACCGAGAGCGTAAAGTGCTGGATTCGATTTAGCTTGGGGGGACCGTAGGATGATCTCGCCGATCATACTAAGTAGATTGACTTCAATCTTCAAGGTAATACGAGTATCGCCTTCCCACGATTCGAGTTTATCTCGGCGTGGGGTATTTTGCTGCGGAGCATGACGATCCTGATGATTTTCAGGGTCGTCCACATCGTTATAAACCACGTTGACACCTTAAAAGAAAAGAAAGAAAAAGTAGAGTTAGAAATTGTTGTAGACAGTAACCACCAGGGAGTTATTAGCTCCCTAGTGGTTCGTTTCTGTCTAGTGCGAACTAGGCCGCAACCGGCTCCGCGAAAGCGGAATGGCATTCGTTCCACGCTTCCAATGCGTTAACCATCTTGTCGAGGCTTCCAACCTCTTGCACGGTCTTCAAGAAACCAACCGTAGCTGCAATCGTCTCAGCCTCGGTAGCTCGCTTGAAGTTCTTGGTGGCGAATTGCAGAGCCATAACCATCTGCTCCTTCGTCACCTTACCGGCACTACCACCTCGCTTGCTGCTCGTGGGAATACCCAGTTCCTTACGAACCGAACCGATCAAGCGACCACCCGGATGACCCCAGGTGGTAGGCGACCAACGCGGATCGGCCTCGACTTGCTTCTGGTCGTAATCACGGTGCTCACTAAGGATCGCCTTAATGGTAGCCCGCTTCTCGGCATTCTTCTCGGCTTCAGTCTGTTCAACGACAGGCTTGCCACTCTTCTTTTCGGACATGACTAGCACTCCAAACAAAGGGAAAAACCGAACGAATCTGAACCGTACAACACAGTACAGTCCTTGTTTCCGTTAATCGGCAAAGGAAAAGTAGTCGGGCGACTCAGGCCCGCCACTATCCCATTCAGGCTTAGTACAGTTTTCAATAGCGTCGGCAACTTTTTGTGTTTCTTTCGGGAAAAGCATTTCAGCAAGTACATCCAAGGTCAACTTTCGGTCGTCGTCGTCTAACTTTTCGCCATCACACTCGCCGGTCGCAATCTGGCGAAGTAACAAGATAGCGTCTGGCTTCAATGCTTCTTCTAGGTTTATGAAAGCGACTACAACTTTTGCTGAATTGTTGATAAGTTTCAGTAGGTTATGTTGTTTCTCCATAATAATTGCGATCAGCCCTTCATCCGTGTATTTCATGTTGTTCGTTTCGTTGCCCATGTCTTTATCTTACGGCAGACGCCTGCCAATTTCAAGTGAAAACTTCCGATTTTCGGTCACTTTCCGTAAGTGTAAGTCATAAGCGAGTTTAAGCCACCAAGACAACCGATCACAAAGAGCACCCCTACCACAATTATCAGGAGAAGGATCAATTCGGTCACGATCAACTCCACCACCTTTTTCCAATCTGCCATCGCTTGATTTCTTCTGGTGATTCTCCGCATTTACGCTTCTCTTAGTACAGTTTTACAACAGATGCTTTCCTAAATACATGAAGCCGATAGCACTATCAGTCAACAGACCAACAACGAGGATTACCGTAAAGATCGCGAGGAAGAATATAGCGGCGGGGGTATTCGCACAGTAGATTCTCGTTTCAATAAGAACCCACGCCATTCCTAACACCCCAATTACGGATAAAACACTTCCAATTGCTAACGCCCACATCATCTTAACGCTCCCTGTTATGTGCCCGTCTCGCTAACCTTACTGCTTCCGTATCCTCTGGGTCAATCATAACCATTGTCGGTGCTGTCTTATGGTCATATACGGCAAAGCCTATTTTAGCTTTTACATTACTATGCTTAACGCAAGTTTCGGTATCGGGCAGTACCTCTAAGCGTTCGGCTGGGATTTGCTGTCCACATATCTTACAGAACTTTTCCATTCGTTTCTCCTACTTGGTTACATGTAAATCAACGTTGTCGGCATCAATCTTCATGCCGGTGTCTTTTAACTCAATAGTATGTAAACAAACCATATTATCGGTATTACGATTCTTAAAAGTAAGAAGTTTCTCCCAACCGTTCTTGGTGAGTATCTTCTGTTGTGGCGTATTCTTTTCTACATCAGTACAGAGTAAGATGGTATAAAGCGAATCCCATGCTATCTGCTGCCGCATCTTGTTAAGTAGGTTGCCTAACCCTCTTTTGCGGTATTCATCAAATACATAAGCGTAAAAAGAGACACAAATACCGCAACAACCGGGTAGTTGCTGTAAGTTAAAATGAGCTACGCACGGCTGTATAGCTTCTTTTAATGCATCTATAGAGTAGAAAGTTGACCCTGCGAGTGTTTTTTTGCGTTTTATAGAAACAGGTTTGTCTACTATTCGAGCAATCTCGTCCATGTAGGTAGTCATCTAATTTGCCTCGCCAGGATGTTTCCAGTTGGGGTCAGAATAACCAGGAAGATAAACTCGTTTTAACTCCCTACCTTCATAAGCAACTAAAAAGCCCTCTTTATACAATGCTTTTAATGTCTGCTTATTTGTTTCATTAGGGATAAGAGCGTCTATTCCACAATAAGGGCAAAGGCCAGTATCTTTCTCCATATCAACCCACTCTTTAATCTCCTTCGTAGGGAATACTTTAAGGCAATAGAAACAACCGCAAACTTCGGCGGCTTGTAACTCCGCTTTATTATGGAAACAACGGTATTCGCTCATTCTCTCACCATTTCTGGATAGAAACACCTGCATTTGCGAAAGTTTGCAGGTAATTCTATCCAATCCGTATTTAGAAACCGCATCTAAATCGTTGTGGACGTTGGACTTCGGTGAAAACGCATGTCAGGTTTTGTGACAAAAAAACTGCCAAAAAATTGACATCAAATAACAGCCCACACAATAACAAAAACTAGAAGTCCAGCAATAAGAGCGATACCTAACGATTCTAGCCATCCACCGCCCATGTCTATAATTTGATACGGAGGATACTTCGGATGCGAAACAGGTTTCTTAGCCATTCTTCTCCCTCAAATCATCAGCAAAATGATTTTAACAATCAAAACCAAAGCTATAATCGAGCAAACTATAATTCCAATATTACCGAGTTTCATTTTTCTTCTCCACCAACTTCGTCACATCCACACGCCATTTGTTTTTTACGAAATGTGCCGTAAACTTCCGATATAATGGATGGATAGGATTACTACTATCGTTTCCAGGCACTTCAGGTAGATTATATTGCCTTCTGATTTCTTCTAGTTCCTTTTTCCCTTCTGCGGTGTCTAATGAATATTTCTTCCTTAATTCTTCCCGCGACAATCCGGTATAAGGTGCAGGTTCTAATTCTAGCGTGGGAAGACCATTGATGGTGACGGGATAATAACCTCTAAGTACAGTTACGGGCATAAGTAAATCGTACTTTGGATCAAAGATATTTGGCACAAAGAAATACGCTCTATCTCCAACGTCCAGTTTTCCTTTTCCCGCTTCCGGCAACCCTTCCTTGAAATTACTTGATGGACCGGGATAGGAACTAAAACTACTTAAATAGAGGGTGCTGTAAGTAGTATTCATTGTTTCTTCAAGGTGATTTGTAGGATTAAGTCGCCATCATTGCCGATATGATTCCAGCCGAACTTTTCAATATCCTTTTCTGCAAATTTTATAACGGCATGCCGACCTTTAGTGCCGAAGACCGAAACAGTAAGATGAACCTTAGTGAAAATCGTAAGTCTGCCACGAATATAAAAAGTACCCAATAAGTGGTAGTCCGGGCCGTGCGTATCATTCGCCATCTCAGTTAGCCAACCCTGTTCCTTCCACTTGGCAATGTTCTTAGCTGCCGCTTTATTAGGTTTGTTTATGCTTTGGAGAAGAAGTTTAGTAGCGAGTTTCCTAGTTGCCGATGTTGCGGACATTAAAGATACCTAAAAAAGAGACGCCAAACAAAATATGATATAATACCGCCATAAACAATAACAACTAAGAATAGACAGGCGGCTTCCCCTATGAGCCGGTCATAGTCATTATATTCATTCGGAGTAGGTATAGATTTAGGTCGTTTGTCCGGGTCAAATATAGGGTAGGTTTTGCCCATTTCGTGTAAAAGGTCTGGTTGTTTGGTTTCCGTAGTGGTTTCGTCTTTCATATGTCACCTTATCACAAACCTGGACAAGATACCAATAAAATATATAATTACGAATACCAGGGCAAGCCAAGCCACAACTATTCCAAATAGACTTCCTAAACAACCAACACAGCCGCTAAGATCAGAAGGATAAGAGGGGGGATAATCATAAGACCTGGATTGCGTCTCAATTCTATTCGCAATCTTAGTTTTTACAGGCTCAGCAGGCTCAAAGATAGGGTAAGTTTTACCCATTTCTTCCAAGCTGTCGTTTTCCATCGTTTTGCCTAGATTTTCATTATCTTCCTAATTTTCTTCTCAAAACGACTCACATAACGAGATAATGCCTCACAGTTTTTAAGCTCACCATTGTCAATACGTTTGCGTAATTCATTTACTTCATCGTAAGCATGGGATACAAGCAACGGATCGGGATTATCTGGATTACCTAAAAGTGCTAACTCAATATAACCTTCTGCTTTTGTAAGTTCTGTTACCATAATTTTTCTACCGTCCTTAACAATAGATTCTACCACGCAAGCACAAGCGGTTAGTAATCCGGCGTATAAAAGAAGCATCTTTTTCATTTGCATGCTTCTTGTGCTATTGTAGATATAATTTGTTCGCCTATTTCCTTAATCACTTTATTGCAAGCGTCCTTAGCATCTTGTTCTTTCGCGAACATGATGGGGTCAGCTTCATTGTCACTTAAAATGACGCTATTATGGCATAGTGCCGTCCAGGTGTCGTCCCTCTGTCGGCTGACGTAGAAAGGAATATCCACTACAATCATACCACAGTTTCGTGTAATCACCAAATGCCGAGCGAAACCCGAGAAGTAAGTTTCCCACGGTGTAAGTTTGATTTCTGTGAGGGATTTCGTCATTTTGTCCACTTTCTAAACGCCTCGAAAATCTCGTGGATGTTGGTAGCGTCAAACCTAAATGAATCAGTATTAGGCGTTAAGCAAATCAAATCATATACCCATCTAAGAAAATCAGTAGCCGTCTGTTTCTCTTCATCAGTAATAACATCTTCTATCAGGGGTATAACATCCTTTGGGTTGTAGCGATTGGTTTTCTTAACGGCACTTAATAACAATACTTCTAACTTCTTGGTTAAAACCATCTTGTCAGAAGGTTTTTGGTCTAATCGGTAAGCAAACTTATCTAAGTCTATTTGGGTATTTACTAATTTCTGTAGGGCAGAGGCTTCTTCGGTATTGAGATAAATAGAAGTAAAGGGAGGTTTAGTGTTAAAGATTTTAAGTACATCTCCTTCGGTTATATCAACGATTTCTTCCCCGATAAGGTCGTGTGTAACTTGGGAGAACGACAAAAGAATGAACTTCATTGGCTTGCCTTTGTCTCCAAATGTATTGGGATATTTCTTCCATGATTTATCGAAATATGCCTTCGGAAATAACTCCCTCATTTTTTCTACAACATTTTCTGTATCCCTGTGGAGAAGTACATCGGGAATTATCTCACGATAATCCCTATTAAAGTCAATCGTCTTCAATTATTGTTCTCCTCTTTTTTCCAACCGCCAGCCCATTGATAAACACACCCTTAAACTTTACTCCTGCCTCTGAAACTTTATCATCTCTTAGTTTTCTAAGAGCTTTCCTTAAATCATCTTGTGCTTCACGGCACTTAGCAGCAGCTTCGAAATCTTGGCCCATCACAAGATATTCTTTTTGCTCTCCTAGTAGTTTAATAGCAACTTCAAGTTCCTCTTCGTTCATAGAAACTATGGCTTTTTCATAGTCAAATGCTTCTATGAGTTCTATTTTTCTGATAGGAACTTGATGTTGGGCAATACAAGCTGGCCGACCATCAAACTCCCCGTGTTTACCTAGCACATCAACTATACATGTGTTAAGCATCACTCTCTGTATAATACCAATCTTACCGTAAAACGCCTTTGCTGAATCATCTTTAATTAAAACCTGATCCCCTGGCCTTAGAGGTACATAATGGTCGTCAATAGCTCTTATAACTTCGGAGAGTTCGCCTTCCATATCAAACCGAGTATCTAAATACATGATAATGTTTGGTCTAGTTTTACCTAAGTGCCGTAATTTGTTCCAAGCTGCCACGATTTCTCGTAATTTATTTGCTTCCATTACTTATGATCTCTTGGAATCCTGACCGTCGCCAACAACAATGCCCCAAAGATGCCATCTCTTGATCGAGTCATGTGTCTCGCCTTTTCAGGGACCAAGGAAAAGCATCGCCATCAAACGATATCTGAACTACTTCTAGTCCATGTGGTTTCAATATATCGTCTAGTTTTTTGAGGAAATCACCACCCAAGCCACTATCACTATTTGCTCGTTCCATAGTTTTCCAGTCCCAAAAGAAAACCTTGTTGGACAAAGCAAAATCACCGTAAATGGCTTCTGCTTCTCGCTCTGGCATCGTTCGCATTGTTCTTCCTTTGAGTTGAGAGGGAATACCTTTGACTTCGCAGAAGAGAAGCTCTAATTTTGCTTTTTACTTCCTCAGTACAGGGCCGTCCTTCCTCGCCATCTACATTTAATATTGCTTTTAATTTCCGAATGCCCTTGAACCACCATTGTCTTGCCATTTCTCTTGAGACAATACGATAACCATTATATTTTCGCTTAAACTTAGCTATATTTCCCAATTTGATACCCAGTAATCTACCTCGTATAGCAAATCGCTCGTTGCGAGTCAAGTTAAGACGTATAAGTTCCCATATCCAAATGTTATCCTTGATAGGGTCGGGGTTACGATATAACGCCTTACATCGCGTGTTGTCGGTGATCTCCTCTGTTCCGTTGAGGGCAGCTTCATATTGAGCGGCGAAGGCAGGAGTTTTTTTAGAACTTGGCAATCTAACTATATGCTCGCGGAGGTAACTTCGAGCAAAAGCAGCCCTAACTTGCCAACTCACGAATGTTGTCAGTCGTCCCCTTTTTGGATTAAACTTGTGCATATTTTCTACGATATATAAATTGAGAATGCCAACCTTATCATTAAGAGACGCATAGCTATGAGTGTTACGCTTAGCCAGATAAACTAGGAATGGCAATACTGCTTCTACAAGTTTGTTTCTTGCATTGATACGTGCTTTCTTCGTTTTACATTTCATCATCTTCTTATGCAGTTTTATCTCCTCCTCCTTCGACAAAAATACACAACTCCCTAGATCGCGGAGGTAAGTGGCTTCTATGTTAGCTAGATCGGCAGATTTCTGCATGGGAACTAACTAATGGCTTCGTTGATTGCACCACGAATTGCCCAAAACGTGACTTCTCCAAACCGATCAATTACTTCAGCTTTTCGATCCACAAATACAGAGAATAAGCCGTTAGCATAGTTGAAATATTTCACGGCATACTTGCTGTCGCCAGCGGTAAAGAAGTCCTTAACATTGGTCAGCCTGTCGATAACCTTGGCGACAACTGCTTCTATGCTTTTAGTCGCAAAACCATCTATATGTTGTTGTTTGGCTTCCCGATAGCCATCAACCGATTCGTTTGTGTCGCGATTGCGAAATGTAAGTTCGCATACAAGATCGGCAACTGAATCGCCGAATATGTCGAGGATATCTTGTCGAGTTTTACTGCAATCCTCGATTGTGTCGTGCAAAAGCAATGCAACCAAAAAGTTCTCGTCGCTGCCCTTATTGATCCTAGCGTTATATGCCATTTGCATAACGGCAAAGGGGTGGACAATATAAGGCAGTTTAATTTCACCACCAGATTTGCGGTCTTTGCCATAGTGAGCAGTAACCGCAAACTGAATTGCAAGATGTAGTTTTTCTCCTAGCATGCTATCTATTTTTTCCCTAAATGTTCGGAATCAAAAGCAGGAGAATAATATAAGTGAGAAGTACATATCCCATAATCCAAAAAGGAACGAAAAATGCTGCCGTGATGAGAGCGAGACAAACGAGGATACCGCATAAAGCAGAAAAGAGCATGCTAGCGGCTGCTCCTACGCTTCCGCCCGCAAACTCACAACAATACAAAAGCGGAATAGCAATCGGACAGCCCAACCGAACGAATTGACTTAGGAAGCGAAACATTTTGGTTTTCCTTAAACTTCGATTGGTCGTCCCTCTTCCTCGCGAACTAATTCACGAAGCCTCATAGCTGTTTTCTTGGCTTCACAATGAGCGGCGGTAGGTGTACGCCTATGTTCATCAACTAAATAATCGAACATAGTTCTATGGTAACTCGTACTCAACTCCGCTCGATATTTTTTAATATATTCCCTAGCTTTTTCGGGATATGCGGCTCTGAATCTATCCCAAGGGACTCTCGCACTTAAAATCCAAGCGTCGTTTTGTATTTGCTCTATGGGAGTCATTAGTCTGGTCATTTCAATCTAATCCTTACAGTTTCTTTTTCGCCAACGGTGAATTCGGCAGGTCTTAGGAAACAGGTCTTCCTGTCGTTTTTATCCCACCAAGCAACTTCATAATTTACTGACGTATCAGAGTTAATATAAGCCCCAACGATAAGAGCATCTATGTCCTTCGCAAGAATTACCTTAGTTCCTGGTTTGATTACCTCGATTTCCATTAGGAAACCTCCAATTCCTCGATGCGGTATTTTCGGGCGTAATGGTAATAAGACCGACTCCTATATCTCTCGGCGAAGAAATCACTAACTTCCTTGTTATGATAATTTGCTATAAACTCGTCTTCTGCTGCTTCACGACGGGCATTATATTCTTCGCTTTCTTTATCGGTCTCGGGACTCCATACAACCCGTGGATTTTCTTTGTCCCATTCATCCTCAAACTTATGTAATTTCTCTTGGAAGATGCGAATCTGTTTATCTAATTCAACTAATCTGGCAACTTCTATCGTAATAGCCCCTTACATTCACGCCGAAGTACTCATTGCTATCTTCATGGTAGATATCACAGACAACAACATGAACCATTGTTGCATCCTTCTGTGCCGTGTTCATCTGGTTGGACATACCTAATACGCAGGCCAGCTTTGGCTATATCTTTTAATGCGGAAGCGATTGCGTCCTCTCGCGATTCTGCCTTACGGTCAAATGTTAGAAAAGGCCGAGAATCAAACATGCCCAATAGAGCGTCGCTACAACCGGCCTCGAAAACCTTATTCTCAATTTCCTCTGTAATCTCCGGTAAATCTTTGAGCCAAATAGTGAAAACGTAGGTCTTCATCACTTAACCTTTTGCAGTCCTTCCAACTTTTGGATTAGCTCTTCCGGCCCAACGTATGTGTTCCCATTATCTTCCCAGCCGGTGATCGTGTATAGAATCGTTTCATCGCTCACAGAATCGTTTCATCGCTCACTGTCGTTCGAACATCATATGTCTTCTGAAACGACTCCAACAATTTGACGCCTTCTGGACCGTAAATCTCTTTGGTTAATCTTTCAGCGAGAGTCCAATAAACAATTGGTACTCCACAACTCATAAATGGACACATACCTTTCAGAACTTCGTGTAGAATCTCTTTCGTCTGCATTACTTAACCTTTTGCTTGAAGATCCTATTTGCGGTTCTGGTGGATATGTTGATGTAACTTTTGCCGTCTCTAGCGATCCATACTCCCAACTTATTATCGTAGTCACATATATCCAAAGAACAACACCCGAATTTTTCCTTCTTGTCCTTTGGATGAAATACCAAGCCCGTACCATCTATGCCCTCTGCTACAAGATAAGCGTCGAGAATAGTTCCCTCTTCTTCCAAACCAAAATCGGTAGTTACCATGTATTTAATTTTTTTTATATGTTATACGCCGATATGCTGCTAGTTGACTTTCGTAGTCCATATCCAAGTTGTAGATTTCCATAACCTGATACGCATTATACGCACTGCCCTGTTCTTTCTTAAACCCCTCGATAAACTTATGTACATCTTTGCCTCTTGGACAATAGATGGGGAAATCACCCGATATGACTACCATATGGGAGTTATTTACGCTATCGGCGTATTTAAGCCACCGTCGAATATCTGCTTTTGATGCTACTGCCATTCTTCGTCCCTTTCTAAGTAGAACATCACGTTTGGCTCTGAGCATTAGCCCATTTTTGGTAGATATTGACTGCTCGCGAGTTTTGCATAAAAGCTCTTAAATCATTTTCGCTTGCAAATGTTAAAGTAGCTTGTGCCTTGATGTGAAGATATTCTGGCTTAGTTAAGATATCTCTTAGGTCAATATGGGTGCGTTCCCATGTAAATGGTCGTTGCAATTCTTTTAGTTCTTTAATACAAGGTTCAAGCGACGATTCGGCGAGAAAGTGAAGTTTCAACTGGTTCATGTTATCACTATCGCATGAGCAGCCAGGCAACTAACATACCGATCGTAAAGATTAAAGGTATCCAATCAAAGTATATCTTGCCATCCCATTTCATCTTCGTCTTCCATTAGTTGAATCAGAACCGACTTCTGCTATTTTTACCCAACCTTTGTAGAGTAAGACAATGGGCCAAAATATGTTGAGCATAAAAGCTCAATTCGAGCACTTTCGGGCAAACCGCCGGTTTTGTAATTATGATAATAACTATTTGCCATGTAACGACCAATAGTAAGGAAACCAACACCATAAATGGCGATGTAGGTCCAGTAGTTTGTTGCTAAGTCACGAAGAGAGAAAGACAAATGGAGAAGATTATCGAGATTCATTTTTTGACCTTTTGCCGAGGAAACGGAAGGGACAGTACAGCAGTAGAACCCCAGTCATAAGAAGGAGCCGATGATGATAACAATGAGAATTGCTAGAGCAACGACTCCGATTACAGTATCCGGTAGGTCGTCTGGATTTTTTGTTGGCTTGTCTAGTAATTCGTCATTTTCATCAAGGCCGGTAATAATGTTAGGGTTCACTAAAGAGATTCCAAAGTTATTTTTATGCCCATGCGGCTTAATATGCCCTCGTTTAGTACACGTTCGGCGTCAGCAGTATGAATTATTGCCACTTTTTGGTTCATCATCTTTAAGATCATTCCGGGGTCTGCATCTCTAACAATTTCCATTGGAAAGCCATACTTAGTTATTAGATGGTCGGGTGTATGCCTTACGATTATAGCTTCGTCAATGTCATCGCTTTTCTCTATAATAAAGGCGAGAAGCTCTTCTGGTGAATTGAAACTCACATGGTCCATAAGGGTATGTAGGGATACAACAGTGACATTTTTTTAGGTACTCTTTGTTCGATGGCACACCTCAAAGTAGTCATTAATATGTTTGAGAAATTCATCAATTCTATTCTTGGAAACAAGATAACCTTCGTTGGAGTATGTTTCCCAACCACTCGTTTTTAGGATCATATGTAATAATTCTTCTTCTTTCTTTGACGATTTGTCGTATTCGGCTAACACCCTAACTTTATTTTTACCACATATTGTTTCATCTATTCTATTTCTGCTATCTTTGTGCTTTGTAAAACCTACCTTTACAATATAGTTATCATTAATCAAACCATCTGGGAATAGGTGATGAACATACACGCGTGGATCTATTTTTGTTGCAACGTTTTTTGAATGTGAAAACTTGATTTTGTGTTCTGTACATTTAGATTTAATTTGGCCGACGTGTTCTCTAGGAACAATTTTTGTTATATTGCCGGTGCTAGGATGAATACATTCATCGACAAGATACCATAATTTATATGTATTGAGAACGGTTTTGATGCGGTTATAACGGTTCTTGCCCCAAACTTGCTCGCATATGTCTGTTAGTAATGTGCCATCGTCAAAATTAATCATCTGAGACCCTTTCTTGCTAGGTATCAGACGAGAGTATAACAGGATTTTTGCTGGAAAGCAACGGCACTCAGCGACGAAGGCAACGGCAACTGTTTTTCGGGTGAGTGTATTACATAAGTTCTTCTAATTCTTCCCAATCTTTTTCATTTAAGTGTTTCTTGGCTTCTGTTTTCCATGCGGCAGTTTTGACTTTTGCCATGAAGAGTTTATGCTTACCGCCATCAAACTTTGCGACTATGCCTTCGGGTATTGGTTGTTTAATAGCGAACTTGCTTTGTAAGTTGATTGTATTGTCGATAACGCTTTGGATAAACGGCTCGTTGAATATCCCAACATAAACCTCTTGTGCGGTATGATAAAGATGACCAAACGTATCCATAAATTGTTTAGGCGGCATTAGCCCTTGCTTGTAAGGAACGCAATCAAAAATTACGAGATTTTTAGGGTCTTCCGAATCTGGGTAATGATGTCCAGAAAAGGATTTTTGGCCATACCATTCTCCGAAGAAGACTATCTGTTTCATACAGCGTAAGTACTTGTCCTTACGTATCACTTGCTCTAAACCATCAGCAAGCAGTTCGTGAAATAAGGGAATCACGCTACCAAAGTGTTTACTTGAAGAATCAAAAAGATTCTTGCGAGTTCCGAACATACAGAAGCCACGCTTACGATCAAATAGGATACGGATATTGCTCCCATCTAATTTCAGTTGGGCTCGGCAATGCTGGTGCGGAGCACCACTTGGCCCTGGAATACTTGGATATTGACGCACAGATTTTCCTCCATCATTATCTTACGACAAGAGAAGGCGATTTTCAAGGGGGATTTAGAAAACAAAACCCCGCTACCAACTTTCGCTGATAACGGGGTTTTTAGTACACCTTAATGAATCACTGACCCCGACGAGTCCGATTCGTCTTTCGCTTCGTGGACTTGGCGTTCGCTTGTCGCGTATTCCAAGCCTTTTTCCCGAAGCCCGAGATTTGTTTCTCGGTATAGTTTTCACGAATTGTCTTCCACGCACGCTTCGCAGATTCACTGGACATGACACAAATCCTTTCACAAAAAGAAACCGACGTTCCATCATATCACACAGTACAGCTAATTTCAACTGGCTCTTTATCGTTCATTTTCCCAATTATCGTTGTAATAGAGTTTCCCATCAACCCCTTGCACCATAATCACAGTTTTTATAGGGAACCAGTTCTGGATTTCTGGTTTCTTTTTGACTAACTCAACAATATCTTTCCAATCCGTAGAGTCCGTTTCAATATAGGAGGTACATCTAAGTCCGTTCTTATTGACGAACATTACACGATATAGTTTTTTGGTGCTTTCGTTGTGCATACGCTTTCGTTCCCTTTCTTTTCGCTGCCTTTTCATAATTCGCAATAGTAAATCTGTTGGATTATTCCTTTGTAAAAGTTCTGCGTCAAGTTCATCTAGCGACTTGTAAAGCTGAATCGCCTTGATTAAGTTCATTCTGCACCCACTCTTCCCAATCCCTTTGCCATTGTTGCATATCTAGGCCATATGCTTCTTTAATTGCCTTCGTCCAACTTCGATTTTTACCCATTTCGATGAATGATACAAATACCTTCGGGCCGTTGCGTTGGAGGAGGTATTCCACCGCTAATGATGATTGACTGTAGAATCTTTCATTTACTTCATTGTTATTTGTATAATCAGCTTGCATCAAAGTACGCAACCGAGGGCATAATTCTACATGTGGATAATGCTTGTGGAAGCGATCCCGTTCCTCGGCTACCTCATTGAGTTCCATATGGATAGCACAGCCCTCATCTAGCCATCGGGGTGTAACACCAAAACGGTCAGCGAATAATAGATGATTGACTTCGTGAGGTATAATATGATCGAGAATGAAATCTAACTTTGCGTCTGAACTAAGTTTACCATCTATGATTAGATTCATGTTTCTGAGCGGACGATCCCTATATGTTACTTTAGCACCATTTGCATCTCCAAACCATATTTGGCATTTGGTTCGCCAATTAGGCAAGGAATGCCCAAACCAATAAATAGCTTGGGAAGTTCGGCATGCTTCCGCTCTCTCAACAATCCGTGTCGCGTATGCTTTATCACGAATATCAAAAGAGAAGTTAGGCGATTCAGCAGCGAATAGATTAGTTGGGATTAGGATTATTAGGAGGGGAAGAAGACGCATGTTGAATCACCAATGAACATTTATAGATATACATCCCCCGCATAGGAAAAACGTGAGTACACCTAGAATTGCGACACCGACAAGTATCTCTGACCAGTGATAACTACCAGAAGTGCCTTTATCCAATAGGTTTAGCAGTAGAAGAATTGTTGCTACTGTTAGGAAGATCGGGATTTTCCACCACATCTTTTTTCACATCTTTCCTACACAAAAGATGTCCTTTGGCTTCAAGTTTAGCGAAACTCTCTGTGAAGACACGCTTAAAGAGGTTGATTGACCATCTGCACGTAGCCATCTCGTCCTTGTGTAAGGCGTGTCCGACTTCATGTAAGTACACCAGTACAGAAAATCTCCCGTCGCTCTCACGCTCTAAAATTATCACATTTCCTGTTGGAAAGTAGCAGCTTCCAGTAGCGAACTTATCTACAAAGACAAGCTGGGGTTCTTCTATACGATAGATTGCCGATAACTCAGCGTTTAGCTGCCGAAACTTCTCTTGCTGATTTCCTTCCCACGGTTTACTTTTCTTAAACTTCTTTAGAACTGCTAACGTATCTTCCCTAAATCTAAGGTTATCATCGATAACCTCGGCTACCGTTTGGGGATACGGGTTTTTCTCTTGTAATTTACGTTGTTTTCGCTTTAACAACTTGCCTAAGATGTAATCTTCAATTCTCTCTTCAATCTTATTCATGTTCATAGTGCCTTCATCATACCATTTCCGTAAGAAAAGTCAATCCCCCTATTAGCCGCGATTCTGTTCTATCTTGCGATAGCTGCCGTCATTTCTCTCATGTTTTTCAACATGGTGGGGTCTTTACGACTTTACCACTGCACCTACCAGCTTCACTGTGCAACTCACACACTCAGCTATTTGGCTTGCACGCTTCGCAGTTCAAACGAGTTTTAACTCTCCTACGAGGGGTTGTGTGTCGCGAACTTTCCCTCTATGGCTTACGCCACAGCGACAGCACCGGAGGATTGACTTTTCACTCCTTCAACTCAAACCTTGTTTTCACTCTTTCTGGCGGCACAATATTGTACTGTAATTCCCAAGGATATATTAACTCTAAATCAACGTCCTGTAACATCGGAAACGGTTGTTGGAACGGTACATCTCGGTTGATTTTCACTTTATCCAGATTCACTATTGTTGAGATATAACCAGTCCCCACAGGAACCATTCTGGTTATCTCAGAAATATATCCATCTAGGAAGCAATACTGTTTCATCCTAGAGCGTATTTCGTTGCTAAATAACAAGGTAGCTGTTGTATCCCACATATATTGGCCGTATGGCACTTCTAACATTCTTTCCCACGATTTCCCATTAAATCCATAAATGCCAGTAAAGTAATAATGGAAAATATAGTTCTCTTCAATCTTATGCCCGTTTTGAATTATAGATTTAAGCGGACCATAAACAGGAACTAACTTCGTCAAAACTATTTGCTTCTCCCATTCAGCACGTCTTTTATTATATGCTATTTGAGCTTCTTCCTGTTTTTTTCTAACTATGATATTGAAATAAACATTACCAGTCCTCTCTGGCGGCTTCCATCCTTCAACTAGTCCTTCGGAGTAAAGAGATACAGAAGGGTCAGTGTGCGCTACGTCTATCATAACTCTAAGTGTTAAAAGCGGGAAGCTCGTTGTCAGAAACGCACGGTCATCAAACGATTCCCAATGATTATAGGTCTTCAACTTAAATGCCGGGAACTTCTTTACACCGGCGGTATTCTCTGAACTTTGTGGCACATATATGATGTTATAATAGTCATGTAAGGAGTTGGATAGCAGTGCTAAATCCGTTGCCCCATACTTCTCCCATTTCCTTTCCAATTCCGCTTGTAGCATTTTTGAATTGGGGCTATCATCAATCGCTATATAAATAGTTTTCTTATTATCTGCCAGTGCGGGAGTTGTCAATAAAAGAAATAGCAGGATCGCTTTCACATCACTTGTGTTCTTTCATCACGCTATCGAAGAAATCAACTAACCAGTTCTTTTCGGGCATTTTATCCGTTTCATATAAAGGTCGCCACTCGGGCCAAAGTACATCTTCTAGGTTGTTCAAGTGGAGCAGCTTAGGATTGCTTTTCAGATCAGCGATGCCAAAACCTGACCTTTTGATAAAGGCACCAACTTCGCCAGTCGTTGTCGTGCCATAATATTGATAGCCACCATAAGCATAAGCTGTGCCAGGATAATTCGCACTTGGTTTTGGTTCTTCGAGTTTATCGGCAAGTGATTTACCATCTGCATATCGCTTGAAGAAATAACACAAGCCCAAACTGTGCATAAGATTTGTCTTTAAGTTACTTATGTCTCCGGTTTGATAAACATAATTTGCCAATATGCTAAAACTATGTCCGCTATTTCTGACGTAACCAGAAAATACATAATGTAGGGCTTGGAAGAAATGTATTTTGGGATTTTTCTCCAATAACTTAACAATCAACCAAGGTATTTGGGGTGTGCTATCGGCAAAACGATAACAACACAAAGCGGCATAGACACAATGTCTGCTTGCTCCTTTACCGTGAATAGTACAGTAGTTCCCTCCGTCTTTGGATTCAGCCGTGGTGCTTAACGGCATTAGGCCATGTTCTTTACAAAGTTCTACCCATCTGAGAAACTCAGTCGATGGAAGCACGCTCTTTAATGGTTGCTGCGGGGGTTCTACTTGCCAACCACCCATACCGTTCTGGATAAATTGCCCCTTACTATCCTTCATGTATATCGGTACTGAATTAGGGCGGCAGTTATAGATATAATCATTAAGTTTTCTGGTATAAGTTACATTTCCAAAGCACGCCGCATTTACCATTTCCGTTACTAAGGGTGGGTCATCATATGAAGTAAGTTTCATCGATACATAATCGGTTGCAGGGGCAGCAAAGGGGATGGAGATATCGTACCAGTGGTTAGTCATCTTAATCTTTCGTAATTTGGTTAAGAACTTATACAACACTATTCTTCTATACAATCGGATGGAAAATAATTATACTGAGGTTCCCAAGGCGGTAAAGGTTGCCTGTAAACCTTGGGGAAAGGGGCTGGGGGTATGTTGATGTCGGGTACTTTTAATTCATCGCTATTTTCATAACTCCCAAAGCCAATCAATCTTACTACTTTACCATAAACCACATGGTATTCAAGTGATTTATCTTTCATGTACACCTTGGATGTTCTTGCGTCAATAGGTTCGCCACTGTAAACACAGTGCCATCTATTATCCTTGAAACAGTAAATAGCAGTAATTCCTTTAATCCATAGATATTGCTCGAACTTATACACTTTACGTAATCTCAAGTTTGTATCTTTAGCGAATTGGAAAAGATCACCGGTATATTTCTCCATTACTGCTGTCTGCTCTTCATCATATTGTTCGTTAATAAGGTCAATTTGCTTTAGGTCAAGATAGTATTTTACAGTTAGCAAAGGGAAAGTAGTGTTTGAGAACGCTCTTTTGTCCAGAACAATCCATTCGGAACGACGGCTATATTTAATTGCTGGACCAGGGAGCGTTACATCAGTTATATAATGTAGATTAGCCCGCCGTTTAATCTCAGCAGAGACCGCATTATAGTGAAGCAAAGTTGGTTCGTTATCTTTATTTCTGAATGGTGTATTCAACCAATTTCTGGTTAGTTCATTCTTTAAGAACTTTGCTTCGTTACTGTTATCTAGCCCTATGAACAGGTCTATCTTCTTTTCGCGTTCCTTCTTAGTAAGGCGTGGACGCAACGGAAAGATAGGACCAATTGCTTGTGTTTGGCTAGTGAGTAACAAAAAGACAAACATAGAAACAATAAACTTCATGTAGTAGATATGTTAAATGCTCAAAAAAGCTAGACACTCTCATTTCGGCCCTGCCTACCCCCATTTTATGGAGAAGGTCGCGAGTTATGTCTAGCTTGTTTCGAGCACTTCTTGATTAGTCGTCTTCGTCTTCGTCCTCTTCGTCGTCGTCGTCGAGGTCTTCTTCTTCGTCGTCGTCGAGGTCGTCTTCGTCCTCGTCGTCGAAGTCGTCTTCGCCCTCAGCGTCATCCTCTTCTTCATCGAAGAGAGGGTGATCGAATTGCTGCGTTACAACATCGTCATCGTCATAAACATCGGAACCGTGACCAAAGCCGTTCATTGGAACCTACTCCGCAAAAGGGGAAAAGGGAAAAGGTGAATCTACCACTGTTTGCCAGACTTGTCAAGTCTCTCTGAAAGCAATCTGTTTATCTTGTCTGCGTCTTTTTCTGAATAACTTTCTCATTTTATCCTTGTCGAAATCGCCGTGTGCCATCTTGAGGAAATGTCTAATCTTCATTAGTCCTACTTCCGTCTTAAACTCTGCTTCTCTCGCAGCAACAATCGTGTTATGTGTTGATATTTGACTGGCAAGCTCGAAAGCCCAAGGACACTTCTGATAAAAGTTATTAGCAACCTTTATCGCCTCCTTCTCCATTTGGCGTCGCATATACCATTCAACCTTCTCATCGTCTATATACCGTTTGCCATAACGGTGGATAACAAAAGATAAGTCAAAGCCATCGGGATAATTCAACGACTCGAAGGTGCCGTCTTCCGTCAGTACAGCAACGAGTACGAATTCCATTTCTTTGCCATTCCAATGCGCAGCCTCCTCACACGGACTTATACGACATGCTTCTGCATTTATGGGAATAACATTCAAGTTACCGTTGATATATTTGCCGGTATAACCTACGTTATAAATTGGAAACTCCAATTCTTCCCGTAAAAGCCTTGGACGTTTCAAGAGACTATCCTCATCTTGCTTTCAAGCGTTTTTCCCACAAGGAAAGTATTGTCCGATAAACATGCATATTAGGTTGATAACTTTTGAAGAATCGTTCATCCTCATTGAAATAGATTTTCGATAAAGCCCCTGCAACTGCGGGAGAACGGGAATAGCCCATATTTCAATGAATCATCAAAATGTCTATCTCAAATTGGAGACGTTCAACGAACTCTAAGATAGAAGCAGCGTCACTTTCATCGAATAGACGGACATCTTTATCAACTCGTCCTTCGTCCTTGCATTCCTGTAAATATTTTTCAGTGTCATAATCACCAAATGTGAGTTGAAGAAGCCCTATCAGTTTATTATCTGCGTGGATTTTAGGTCGGTCTTCTTCCTCTGTTACTATGGAGATACACGCCCAAGGTTTATCGGTATGATAAACCTCTGCATTGGCTCTGCTTAGTGTGATGATTTCTTGCATTTTCTATTCTTTGGGCATATATAAGGTATGAACACCGTATTACTAATCTGTGCCATCATAAGTGCTACGTTTGCTGGGGCATTTTTCTATCGTGCTTATCTTGAAATGCAAGCCCAAAAGGAAAAGAAGGGCTTTTTAATGCTTGCAGTTGGTGGTTTACTAATCTTCTTTCTTCCCGGTATATTCTTTCTGCTTTTGGTTGGTGCCATTATATTGATGATGATGCACGTCCTTTAATCGTGGAAAACAAGTTTCTTCATAAGGAAAATCGGAACAGTTGCCACGGTTGCCATGATGGCATAAAGTATACGCACTACACTTATGATCGGACTTGATAGATAAAGTAAGACGATACCGCAAGCGTCGAGCTTGTTTACTTCCATGTATTCTCTTGTATTTTTGGATGTCCAACGGTCAGCTATCATCTTAAAATCATCCCTGCCGTTATAGACGGAGTTCAAGAAGTTTAACGTACTTCTCTTACCCATAGTAAAAAGTAAGGTGATATAACCAACGAGAAACCACCACCCAGGACTAAGAGATGAAAGCTGATTGTATAGTTGTTGCGGACTGGTGCTATAATGAAGCACTTGGCCAACTATTTGTTGGATTTGGTCTTGCATTTTTTCTCATCTTTCTCAGGCGTGAACTTCGCCGAGGGCAATAGTACAGGAAAATGCTGCTTCAGAATGGGATTCAACTTCTTTATAGTTCTTGCTTTTTCTTCTCGCAATTCCTTGGTTCTGTCTCTACAATCCTCTATCTTTCGATCTATATCGGATAAGATATTGTTAAGATAGATCGTTTCGGCCAGGACGAAATGTTCTCTGTTTCTCCGGTAGAAAGATAACAAGACAGGATACAGGGACTTGCGGAAGTTCTCTTCTAATTTGGGTGATAAGTTAGATGATAAAGAGCCGTCTTCTTCTAATGGGACGACTTGTCTTTTTGATATTTTCCCGCTAAAAGTAAAGGATACCTTATAAAGTGTCTTTGATTTTTTGTAAGTAAGTAAGGTGGAAAGACAAGAGACATTAAAGGTATTACCGCTAGTAGGAGTAATGTGTATAGTACCAGAAATTGCTTGAAAAGCAATATTTGTCTTGAAAGATGGAAAATCCATCTTTCGCAATGGACTTGTGCTGTACATCACTTTGTCCACAAAGATACCCACCAGCTTCCTACTCTGATGATAAGCGGCAGAGCAACACAACAAGCCAGAAACGCATAAACCATCCAGCTATATCTTTTCCAATGACCAGACGTGAAATAATTCTTACCGTTATGAAATGGCTTATCCAACGCCTGTAAATTGTTCCTCTCTTTAAGTAAAGAGAACAAATGGTCTGTGTCCATATGCATATTTATGAACTAATCTAAAGTTTTTGGGTCGATGCATAGGACGACGAGCAGGTACGTTTTGCCAATTCTGGATATTTCAGAACAATAATCGTCCGCAATCTGTTTAGACGTGATAAAGCCCTGCGGAAAGCGATATAACCGGCCTGATCTTTACGGTTTTTTCGATAATGTGCCTCTAATCTATTAACTTTCAGGGTAAGATAAGCAATTTGTGCCGATAGAGAGTATCACACCAACTTCTCCTTACCGTATTACTTGGCAGCCAACTTTGTCGATATCTTTTGGCTCCTAAATCAAACCACTTTTGATATTGTTCAGAATCGTCAAAGCGTGGGCACATAAACTTTGCACCATGCTGCATCTCAATGAATAGTTGTGGTTGTGAGTCATCATTACGATAATAGATATCTTCGTTTTCAGTTTGTCCAACGAGTTTCCATACATTAGGATCGAGGCAACTGCTAAACTTTGGTTGGAGTTTCATTCGCCCATCTCGCGGAGTTTCTCAAACTCGGCCCGTGCTGGCTCGTAATTATCGGGTTTGTATTCCAACGTTTTTCGATCGAATTCGAACTTCGACCAGGAACCCGCTTTCGTATAAAAACTAAATAGCGAAAAACCTTCTTTCAACCGGCGGTTGATTCTATCGTAGAATTCGTCTGTGAGATATTCTGTTTTGGATGTCCTAATTTCATTGTCAAAAGAATCGTTATGATAACACGCTATTAACATATAAGGAATGACCTGGCTCGTGCCGACCACCACGCCTGGACGACCGGGATAGGAGAGGCCATCGTTTCTTGCAAGTACTACAGTGTATTTATTCTTTCTCTCAACTCTTAGGATTTGATCTACTTTCATATGAAAGAAAGCGGCAATTTCTGCACTTCGGTAGCCATTCCTTGGAAAGTGAGTTGGAGACATTTTATTCTGATAACGGGTCGGCCCAACAATTTGTTCGTCAGTCAGAACAGTATCATTATTCTTCTTTCTCTCCTTGGTAAAATCTCTTTTAATAAAATCTGTGAATATAGTGAATATCGTAGCATTACTTTCATGTATAGGGAAGAGTTCAAATAACGAACGTGTTTCTAATTTTTCTAATCCTTCCTTAATTTTAAGTGCCTCAGCCGCAGAGCATTCTCTCTGCACATAAGTTTTAAGTTCAGTGCTCGTTGCGTCCATATATTCTATAGCAAACAACATATATGGCAACCAGTTGTTAGATTTTTGTAATGCCGCCAACATTAAACCGTAACTACCTATACGTTCGTAATCTATGGACTTAGTTATAAAATTAGATGGAAATCTGGCAGTAAATTGTCTAACTTCATCATCAACGCTGATTTCAGTTATCTCCTCAATTTTCCTCTTTGAGAAGAGAAAATCTGCTAATGCTACCTGGACGTTAACGGTATCGTACGGAATGATTCCAGATAAAGAAAGTCCGTTATTTAAGCTCTGTATAATATGAGAAGTTTGCTCTCGGGTACAATAAGCAATATCGCTATTATAATAATAAGGCCCATGCTTGTTCCATCGAACCAATTTATGTGTAAGCGGCTGCGAGCTTGGACCCTGTGTATTTTTAAGTTCTATCAACATAATAAACCGGTCGGCCTTTAGCTCTACTACTAGTACCTCATCTGGTCCAATGATACCGGAAGGAATCTCTTTTAATAGTTCATCGGTAGGTAGCGTTATTGTATCTCTTAATTTTATCTTGCCGTTTGCGTTCGCGTGCTGCTGCTCGTTTTGCTCGCCGTCTCTCGGGTTTACTTTTCCTATTTCCTTTTTTTTTTCTGCAATTATCCTTTCTTTTCTGCTCTTACAACATTTCGTACAAACGCAAGTATCGGGTTTACCGGTACAGCTTTCTTCCTTAGCTTTTTGTCTTTCTTCATATCGTTGTAAGTCGATTTCTATCGCTTTCGCATGAGCCGCCAACCTGTCTTCAATAGTAAAGATAGAATAAGCGTAATCAGGGAGGTCCATCTTTTTATACTTCTTACCTATCTCACGAAGTTTTGTACAAACATCTGTTATCCCGGATAGAAGTTGTCTATTATAATCTTGTGTCATTGGTTATTCCGTATTCTACGATCTTTCATAATCGCCACCATGTGTTTTGGATATCAGAATTGAAAATATTTGCCCATTATAGTTGATTGCCATTACCTCGGATACAGAAAAGGCGAGAGAATCAACACGATAACTGCCAGAGACAGGAACTTTTTTTACTTTAACCGGGTCACGAAAAAAGTTATCCTTTATTTCCATTGTGTTAAATAAACCGGGTTCTTTTGATTCCTTGCTATAATATCTGTTAAAAGCATCCCACGATGTTTCTTTCTGTGGTTCTCGCTTTTGTTCTTGTTGTAAGATACCTTCTACCGGAGGGGATTTACCAGCCGGTAATACAAAAACCTCTGTGCCCAGTAATAAATCTAATATCTGTTGAAAGAGCTTAACTACCTTGGCATCCATCTATGTCATCTTTTGGAATGTCACTATATCGCTATTACGTCGTGTTACCTGGACGTTACCAGGAAACGTGGCGGAACCACCATCTCTAAAGAGATGATACATTTTTTGCCAATGTTCGCAAGTGAGTTTTCCAATCTCCCACTCCACTCCTTGCCAAAACTTAATCAGCACTTCTTTAGCAAGATAGGGATGTTGAGCCATAATGGGACCGGTGGGAAGTCTGTAGCTACCGTCCTTATATTGGTCTAGTTTTTTATCAAACATACGGTGGAGCACTTTTGATACTTCTTTATCAATGAAATCCCTTACGTCCTCTGCTTGATTACCTAAGTTGGTTAAAGCTGATTTAACTTGAACGTTGTAATTACTTAATAGAGGCAATAGCTCTTTTCTAATACGATTACGGGCATAATCCATTGAATCGTTGCTGGAATCGGTTCTAAAAGATTGTCCTTTAGATTCCAGATAAGATAACACTTCTTCTCGCGTACAGTTAAGCATCGGTCTAATGAGTTTAACATCATCATTTAACCAACGGATAGCTGGCATACCGGCAAGCCCTTTAACGCCAGTGCCGCGAATAATACGAAATAAAATTGTTTCTGCTTGGTCATCTGCGGTATGAGCTACGGCTACATAGTCGCATTCGTGAATATCTGCCTCTTTCTCAAATGTTTTATATCGGATATATCTCGCAGCTTCCTCGATACCATTACCGCGTTTTTCTGCTAATGCTTTAACATCGCAATCGACGATAACGCAACTTATTTTAAGATTGCTACATAAATCTCCAACAAACCGGGCATCTTCATCTGATTCTTTGCCCCGTAGTTGATGATTGATATGGCAAGCGATTGGAGCAAGGCTATATTCGTCCCGTAGTTCATTTAAGGTAAGCAGCAAGGATACGCTATCGGCACCGCCAGATACGCCAACTAGGATTCTGCCGCCTGCAACTTCTGGCTGCATCGCATGCGGATCGCCTTCAATTTTATTCTCTTTCAAGAACTTATAAATCGGAAACAGCGTGTTCATGGTCATGCTACCCTCTTGACTAATCTGACCCTGCGGGCAACATAGTTTTCGTTCTTGAAAATACTATGTGTAAAATCTTGACAAGCGATATATCCGATCTTATATCCTATCCTCGGATGCTTCCTGTAACTACTCCAGTCGCCATTACACATAGTATATAATCTCCAAAATGTTTCATAACTATCCGACTTTGATGTTGGACACGGAGCATGATTAATCAGTACAGGATCGTCTGCTTCGCACAAATACGCTTCGATATTGTCCGCAATAGCAGCTTCTCCTGCCGCATGAGCTATTGCGTTGATTTTACCCTTGAATAGAAAGATACGACCGAAGTTAGGAGTAGTCCATTTACCTAGATTATATTCCAAATCCCAATAAGGGTCATCTTGTAAATCATATAAAGACCGAAGCCGATTGCCTTCTCTGCGCACAAGTTTATAGTACAACTCATGGTCTAAAACATTACTGTTTATGCCTTCTTCTTCCCAGCCGAGATAATTAAATGACCTTGCGGGGTCTTCGCTTTCTTTTAAGGAATCTAGGAGGATGTGTAGTGCTTGCTTGTACGTATCGGCTACAATGCCTACTCTAGGCTTTTTTATCTGCCTGCGGTCATAAGTCGCACAATCGTACTCAAAGAAGTGGAGCATGGCTTATGTAAATAAAAAGCCTTCTTTGGGGCAAACCTTACACTTCTTGATTTCCACTCCGTCTGTTGGAATGTCAAATGCTTCCCAGCATTTGATAACTTCCTTTGCTTCATCCAGAGTTTCTACAATTGCAATTCCACTATTGAATTGTAAGATACCATCATCTTTTACAAGAGCGTAACCATCAAGTTCCCCGAAGGATTCAGCGATAAAGGCGTTGAACTTATTTAGGAACGGCATCACTTTTGCTATCTCGTATTTAAGATTAGCTCCCATGTGAAACTTGGTATCTTCTGTCGGTTTGATTAACAGATACTCGCCACCAAGATAGTTGATAAACTCACTCACTTGAAATAAAGAATCAGAAAGATTCTTGGGACTTCTTGTTTGTACATCGGCACTAATAAATCCTTTCAAGCTTTCGGCGATGTGAGTGATAACAGATATGGGGTGGGGGCTCTCCCGTTCAAGATCAGACGTTCTATCCTGTGATGGATATGTAGCGTCCACCTTCTCAAACTCATCTTTATGATGACTCAACTTACAAAATAGTCCGATTTGTATCATATCTTCGGCAGAGAACTCCTGATTTTGCCGCAGAGCGTTTACAAAGATTTCTCTTATATTGCTCACTTCTTCACAACAAGCAGGAAGCAAGCTACCTTCTGCATTTATAAGCTCAAACCATGTTTGCGGTTCAAATGGTATATGAACAGATTGCACTTGAATAACGCCATCGGAGTAATCAAATGTGCGTACATCACGCATATTGATTCCCAAATCAGCAAGAACACCAACTAATTCTTCTTTATTTGGCATCTAGTAACCCCTTCCTGAAGTGTCTTGGTTGACGAAATTGTCAGGAACTTCGTCTTTCTTCAGTTTCTTGAACAGCAATTTTTTATATCCTTGTAATGCTGCAATCTCCTTGCGTGCTTCAGCAAGGTCTTTCACAAGTTTTGTATTTTCTTCTTGCTTCCTTTTTAATCTACTCTGGGCAAGTACAACTTTACCTTCGGTAAGCCGCAACTTTGCCTGTAGAGATTCCGTATCCAATAGTTCATCTATTGAAATACCGGCATCTGAGAGAGCACGAATTACTTTCATTATACATGTTTACTAACTAGTGCAACATCCCTTAGAGGAAGACGGTGGTAAGCCGGAGCACCTGTTCTAGCGTAATAAATGCCGGGCTCGACTTCATCGATTCTCGAAACTACTACTGTATCGCCCTTGGATAAAAGAGTAGAGTTTTCTGGTTTCCAAGCACCCACAGTATTCTTCAACACCTTAACTGTATCGCCGGGCTCAATGACTGGTTTCTTAGCACCTTTACTAACAAGTTCAACGTCGGTTAGAGGAAGCCAATTTTTACCAGTAGAAATATCGTACCAAATAGCATCTCTACTGCCCCAACCTGATTTGCCAAGACTTTTGACTACTACCGTAGGCCGCGAGCAGTTCTGCGCAGTCGCGCAGTGAAGCTCACGCGGCGAATTGCTTTCCAGTAACCTGGCGGCTAGAAAGCCGATCAAAACAGCTAGAGCACCTGCGATAATGTATGCAGTATCACCAGGTTTAAGCCGTTGTCGAAACGATATCAAAGCGCCCACATCATTCTTCAACACCTTAACTGTATCACCGGGCTCAATAACTGGTTTAACAGCTTTGCTAACAAGTTCAACGTCTGTTAGTGGCAAATAACATTCTGGGAGACCCGGATGAAGCGAATCGTACCATATACAATTTGGACCTGATTTCGTATAATACGCTTGACCGTCCGTTCTTTTAACTATCACGGTGTCTCCGGGTTTAAGATGTTGATTTGTATCGTTTCGCCAAGCACTTACGTTATTTCTCAACACTCTAACGGTATCGCCGGGTTCAATGACTGGTTTTTCTGATTGCTTAACGGCTTTGCTAACAAGTTCAACGTCTGTTAGTGGAATGTATTGTTCGACATCAGCAGGAATCCTATTGCTATCATAGTGGATTCTATCACCCGAAACTCTCTTGACCAGAATAGTATCGCCAGGAACACAGTTGCGACCATTTGGACTATTTGCGTCTTCCCAAGTATCTTTACATGTCCAAGCACTTACAATATTCCTCAGCACCCTAACGGTATCGCCAACTTCAATGACTGGTTTGACACCTTTGCTAACTAATTCAACGTCCTTTAAGAGAATGTATTGTTCGACACCAGCAGGACTCCTATTGCTAGCGTAATAGATTTTATCAACCGAAACTCTCTTGACTAGAATAGTATCGTCAGGAACACAGTTGCGACCATTTGGACTATTTGCGTCTTTCCAAGTATCTTTACATGTCCAAGCATTTACAGTATTTCTAAGTACTTTAACAGTATCACCGGGTTCGATGATTGGTTTATCTAGTTGTTTAGCGGCTAATTTCTGTAATCGCTCAACCTCAGTGTTAAGACGCTTAATCTCTCCATCTCTCTGTTGCACGACCGTTTTAAGTTCTTCATAACGCTTTTTATCTATTTCAGCGTTATACTTCATATCTTGAACAAGTTGTGTAAGTTGCACTTTTTCTCGATAAACTTCTAAGTAAAGATTTGGGTCTATGGGCGGTTGTAGTGCGGCTAGACCCTCGGTAATATCTCGGTCAACTGACCTATCAATGATGGAAATAGGCAGTCCAATAATCGCTCTACCTAATTGCTTGAACATTGTTCATTCTTTCTTTTGGAAATCAGGATAACCGAGATGTTTCAACAGCATGACAAAAGCGGGGATAAACAACAACATACCGACTGCCCAATAAACGTTATGGCTTTGGAATAGTCGGTATATGCATGGAGCTACAAAGAGGAGCCAAGCAAGAAGCGTATATGGGGCTAAAGAGAACCATATATGCTTAAACCAAGCCCAATAATTTTGGAAAAACATTATTACTTGCCGGGACAGTGCTTACACTTACAATTCGGGCAATGGCAGTTATGGTCTTTACAAGTACACCCTTTGCCTTCCGCACAATGACAACCTGCTTTGGAATCAACAGGACTCTCGCAACCCACACAAGAAAAACCAACAAACAACGCACAGCATACCAAACCGATCAAACTTTTCATTGAAACACCTTTCTTTGAGAAAAAACTGACTGCCTATTATATAGGCATCTCCTTTAATAATTGCCCGCTTCCGAGTTGAACGGAAATCGCGAGGGTCAGAACCTCGTGTGTTAGCCAATTACACCAACGGGCCACCATCATCCTCAAACCGCATAAGTTCGAGATTTTCCATATACCAATCAATCTTACTTTGTATATTAAAATAACAACTTAATAGATTATGTACACCTTTCCACGACTTTTGTTCTCTAATAGCAAATACCAACATATGGCTCGCGTCAATACCTATGATGTGCATATGAAAAAACTTACCTATCTTCAGGTTCCGTTCTATGTAAATCTCAGCATCTTCTATTTCCTTGACGCGATATAACTTCCAAGATACATTCTTGTGATAAACTCCCTTGTCATATTCGATTAAGGTAAGGCTAGATGCCGCCATCTTTGCTCATTTTTACCTCGATACATACCAAAAGACAACTATCATAATACACACAGCCGCAGCTATGATTGAATAGCCAAAGATTTTGTCTCTATCGTGCATGATGATGCTACCCTCATTCTACGACAAAATCACTCCAATTTCAAGTCGCTGGGTGCGGATTTTGCTTTTTAAGTTCATCTAGCAGTTTGTCTTGTATCTCGCCGGTAAACTGCTTCTTTGCGTTTGATGCATCAATATTTAATTCTGAGTAAATAACATCTAGAACTTCAAGTAAAGTATATTCTCTAGTTCCCTTAAACTTCGTAGTGGCATCAATCAACAATGAACTCTCTTTATCCAAGAGAACTTCCTTAGCTAGTAAGTTCCCAATAGAAATACCATCTAACGGGTAATCTATCTTATTACCATCAGTTCCCATAAAATTGATAGAACTCTCAAGCCAACTTCTGCCATCATAAGCATTATGCTCAAAGTAAGAGCGAATGATAAGTTTATTGATATGCTCAGCACCAACATCAAGTTTATATTGATGAAACGCCTTCGCATCGCACGATGTATAATCCGATATGAATTGAGTTAAGCCGTAATTCTCAACTATCTCGAATATGTCCCCAAGCGTAGTGCTTTGCTCTATTTCGCAAAATAATCTGAGTTTGCTTGTTACATTACTTTTACCGACAGGGATAAGTTTAATTTGCTTGTCTATCGGGTCGAACTCAAGCAATCCTCGCTTACTGAATATAATACAATGATTAGTGAAGATGTTATCTGTCATGGTCTTCTCAACGGATTTCCGCCTCTATAATAATACTCAATCAAATCATCCAAATCATCCAAAACTGTTGCGGCACAATCTATTTCTTTGGCGCAAGACGGTTTAAGTACTGTTTTGCCACTAAGAAAATCCTTAAATATATCTCTGAGACGCCGCCTTCTAAAGTACTTAGATTGCTTTATAAGCTTATCTATATTCTTGGTATGACCGTAGCTAATGCCATCCTTTAGACAAGCGGTAAACATCGCTCGTCTAAACTTATTACATCGCCAGAAATATGCCGGTTTGATACGAATGGCTTTTTGAGCATTCTTCTTTTTATTACTTACTATTATAGTAAACTTGGTTTTGTGTTTTAGGCGTAATTTATTCTCTATGAAACGGATATACCGGATTATATTATCTACTTCCCGCGAGCGATTAGGTTTATAGCCAAAGGATTTAGTGTCTTTATCAAAGACATAATCGTGGGCGAACTCTCTGCAATCGTCACAGTCGAAGTAATAACCGTCATCTTCCGCCCCTGGTAATTCTTCCATCTTGAAGAAACCAGATGCTTCTATTATTCCAATTCTTACAATTCGTTTCATTAGTTTGTATTCTTCGCTATAATCATTTGTTCGGCAAATTCGTCTACATCTAATTCAGCTTCTCTTTCTATGTATCGTCCTTCGCCTTCGCCATCTTCCTCGAAGATATGAATTCTATTACACTTAAAATTACGATATCTTCCTTTTGCTTCATCTCTCTTTTGTGCAGAAGAATAGCATCCTAAATAACTGATGCTATAATCATCATATGAACCCCTCTCGAACTCTAAATGGTAAAGTTTCATTTCTCCCCTTCCTTTGTCTCTTCCTTCTTAACAGTAAGCCAATGGTCGAAAGATATAATAAGTTGTTCTAAAGCTTGTAGAACAAAAGCTATCCCTTTTAACTCAAATTGTACCTCTATCTTATTATTGCTGATATTGCGTATCATTACAAGAAATGCTCTATCAACAATCTCAGGCAATCCTACTTCCCTCGTCTCTTTGGGTATAGCAATGATAAATTCACGGTGTTCGCCACGTTTAACCCACATACCGAGCGGGCCGTCATCTTGGACAGGGACAAACTTTCTTTTGAGGAAATAGTTCCTGGTCATACGCTTACAAGCAAGACTGGTATCTTTTATATGAACACGCTTATGGAGACGTGCCAGCTGTTTACGTTCCTCTATCTTTGTAGCCTCTGTCTCAAGGCTTCCCTTAATAATATCATCGATGGATGGTTGGACAGATGGTTCAGGCATAATTAAACGTCCATTGCGGGATTCTTTTTGAGCCACATAGTAAAATCTTTATTTAACGAAACTTCTGTCTTTCTCGATTTGACTATCCACCGATAAAACTGCCATCCCTTTTTGGGATTCAATGAGAATATCGCCGAATCATGGCATCGTGAGCAAGTCATTTCAATGGTGTCTCTAGTCTCAAAATCGGTAATAAATATTATACTACCACCGTTCTTGGGATAGCCAGTAGTTATCTTAAATCTTTCTTTCTTGATAGAATCTTTATCTGATGCCCAGTTGTGGAAACCCAAACTACAAAGCAGTCCCTCGAAAAACTTGTTCATGTTAAACATCCATTGCGGGGTTTCTGATTGGTGTTTGATAGGAGGCAATATCGACTTTCACTTTACTACGCTTGCGGACTTCCGTGATTTTCTTTTTAGGTTTCAATGTTTCAACAGATACGTCGTGTGCCAAAGTAGTATCTAATCCTATCCAACGCTGCTCTTCCTTGACCTTACGGAATGCTTCTTTTTTACTAGCTGCCTTTACAGTGAAAAAGCCTTTAGCTTTTAGTACGAACGGGACTCTAAATGTTTTATACTTAGCCATCACTATTCTTTCGCAGCGAACTTCTCAAGAAACATCTTATAACGATCCGGCATGTAGTCAGAAGGTAAGCAATGTTCTGGGGCCAACGGTTCTGTAAGAATATCGCCAGCAAGCAATCCCTTGATAATCTTCGCATATTCCTTGGCAACTTTCTTACGTTCGGATTCTTTCGTAGCAACACTAAACCTTGTAACTAATAGATCAAGATTTTCTAGTTGTTCATCGTGCTTACGTTCTTTGACTTTCTCAACAGGGGCTTTCCCGCTAATAAGCCGTTCCAGTTTCTCTCGTTCTTTTTTAGCACCTACCCCCTTACCTAGTCGGAAGTCCAACGCAGCTAATTGCTGCTTAGGAGTACGTTCGGCTCTATCAAGAGAGCGTTTCTTTGCTTCCTCAATCCGAACATTTTTGGAACTCATGCTAACCTTTCTATTCGGGCAACTTGTCGCCAAGAAAAAGCCTTGCTTTGACCCACGGACAATCGTGACTGTGATGTTTCAGATTACGCCCAGCATATAATCCCTTTCGGGGTGGCATTCCTCCGCACCATACACAACCGCCTTGTTCGTCTTGATTCATCGGGTCAGATGGTGCTAATTCTTCTATAAGACCAGAAATATTTTCGACCTTTATATTATCTACGTTTAAACCCATGATAAACTCGGCACGCTCTTCATTCGTCGCTAGGTTCCACGCTGCTTTCAACATGTCTCGCGGATTACCCACGAGTGTTCCATCAGATAATTTTATATAAGGAGGAGGCCCAAGTGGATTGCTCATTTCATTTTCCCGTCCAACATCGGAAGTTTCTTGGTCAAAACAGTATAATCTTTATCTTCGCCTTTGATAATCTCAATTACAACGTCTTCGTGTATAAACTCAATATTCTTGTGTTGGGGCTCGCCCTTAGTGTTGTAAGTACAGGTGGGTTCGCCAAGCCCGGCTTCCTTACATAACCCTACTATTTCTCTACGTAAATCCCTACTTTCGTTTGTTAAATCAGTTATACTTTGACCTATTTCTACTATTCTGGTAATCTTACGCAAGATTTCATTATGGAGTTTGACCATTTTTGACTTTACCAAGTGAAATCATTGGAAATGTACGACGATTTAGAAATATCTGATTTCGCTTTACGAACCCTTTCTTTACGACGTGCTAGTTCCCAGGCTTCTCTGTTAAAGAATTTTGAGATGAACATTCTTCACTCCTCATAATCTCCTCAATCGGAATATTGGCAGTTGCTAAAGACAATCCACCGCGTTTATTTTCTAAATAAGCATTCTTTAACATAATAAACTCTTCAGTATAACCGAATCTTACGGGGTTAGAGTATTGTTTTGGTTCCTTTGGCAGCCACAATACTAAGTCATCAAACGAAGGGTTATTTATGTTGTAAGGTTCGCACTCTACATACCATTTCTTGTCGGCTGATGCTTTAACATGTATATCTATATTAAACTCTGCAACAGGATAGTGGAGGGCGAAGGGTTTATTGGGGATAGCTTCATATGTTATATTTAATACCCTGCCTATCCTATAGTACCATAAACTAAGATAAACATTACCCAAGGTAAGCAATTCATCTATCGGTACTGGTGATACTTGTGATTCACAAGATTGTGCTAAATCTTCACTCGGATATGATGTTTTACATATCTCGCAAATATATTGTGTTATGGCTTTAACCATTAGATATCAATGTGTCTTACAATCTCTATTTGTGGAACACAACTCGGCTTGGTTAGTGAAATAAACGGAGGTTCATTACTAAAGAATATATGATGAATGACTACGCCCATAATCCAGATAGAACCAATAAATAATGTTATAAAACATGTCCACCAGTATTGTGACCCTCCCGCAACTTGAAGGGCAAAAACAACATAGGCTACACCGGCAGGAGGGATAAGAAATGTAAGAATGCCTGTAAGTAAAGTATTTATAGCGTATTCTGCTATCTTACGTAAAATCATATATCAATGTGCCTGACAATCTCTATTTGCGATTCTACCGTGGGGATTTGTGTAAACTTCGCTTTAACAAAATCTATGAACATTATTGTAAGCCCTAGTATGGCAATTGGAATAATAGGAAAAAATATACATACAGCAACGGCATTTTCAATGAAAACAGTCATATACCTTCACCCATCACCATATCCAAAATATTGTCAATGACAATTCCGTTCCCTTGGCCAACAACCCAACGGCTACCGTCGCCATCTACACTCTCTATTTGGCACTGCATAACAGGCCAAGTGCCGTTAGCTTTCTTACGCTCAATAACTGGCTTATCCCAAACTACTTCGGGACTCTCGAAGATTTCTATCACCTTGCCGATTCGGCCAAAGGCATAAACTAAATCACCAACTTTAGCATCTTTCATTTTGTCTCTCCAATCGAGTCTTCGCCCCAATCATCTAGTTTATCATCGTCGGTTGCCATAAAGAGATTTATACCAGCACGATGATGAGAGCCATTAGGAGGATAGATGATAGTTATAGTTTCGCCATTATCAAAACTTATGCGATATTCTTCGTTTGCTTTCTTAACACCTGCAACCTTATGTCCTACCAGCTTATTATAAAACGCTACCTGCTTTTGTATTCGTCGTTCCCACCTACGATCCACCTTATCTTCATGCTTCCACATGAAGATGACTGTACCTATTATTAGGACAGCAGGCGCCCACATAAAGATTGTTGAAAACTTCATTTTGGTGCCTCTTGGTTGGTTAGATTAACCTTTTCCGTAGCGAAAAAAATGTTTACGCCATCACGACGTGAGATATTAGGTGGGTAGACAAGTATCATCGTATCACCCGTATCAAAGTCATACGATATTCATGCTACTGACTCAAACTCTGTAACCTTATGCCCAACCAATTTTTGGAAGATAAAAGTTTGTTTTTGTATTAGTTTCTCCTGTCCGGTTTTTTCTTGTTTCATATAAAGCCATCCGAAGACAGCCATACCTACGAGAATAACAATCGTAGTCCACGCAAGAATTGTTCTCATCTTTTCCTCACAACTTAAAATGTTTATTCTCGTAAATCAACCGCTTGCCTTTTTCTGGTCCTTCATCACCGTCAAGGACTTCAACTCTAATAATGGCTTGATAAGGCATATCTTTACGAGAATAAGGGTTCTCGCTCAACGCTTTAACAGCACTAGCGAAATCCCTGCATCTTACTTTAAGATAAGCAGAAACTCTACGACCAGCCCGAGATAAATAGACAATTCTAGTGATGACTTGCATTTCTCTCCTTCATTATCTCGTCATAAGCCTCTCCAACTTCCTTGAATCTTTGTATCGCCCCAGGACTCTTGTTAAGGTCTGGATGGTGCCTACGGCGAAGTTGTTTGTACCTTTTAGTAAGTTCTTCAGTTGATATGGTTCTCTTAACATCAAGAACCTTATAGTAATCTTTGGTGAGCAACCGCCACGCAGCCGGACGACTAAAGACATAATACCATCCATGTACAGCATTTACAAGGTCATCGTGGGCGAAATCCGTATATCCATCAAGAAACCTCTCAAACGCCTGTCTCGTATCCCTCAGATAAGACATTGACAGACATTCCTCAAAGTTATCGTATCTCACTGAATACGATAATCCTACTCTCAGTAGGATGGTAAATAGCGATATACGAAACCGACGCTGCGTCCAAAACGGCGATATTCTCATTCGTATAACACCGGGAACATCAATAGGATTAAATACTGTTTTTTTAATCTTTAATCTTGTTTCTACTTGGTCAATAAAGTATGCTACCGATTGAAATAACTTTCCTGTTTCGATGTCCTTGTTAGTACCTAGTGTGAATAATAATCTTTCTTGTTTTATTTTAGAATTAAACCATGCTTTAAGGAATTGTTCCCGACTTCTATAAAATGTTTTAGAGTCAATAAGAGTAGCATACGCTCCTTTTAATTTGCCTATATCTGGATTTTTGCTCTTCCATTTAAGATTATTACCAAACTTCGGATGGGTTATATGCCATGCTTCTTTTGTGAGCGTTATTTTGTAGTTCTTGTAGAGAGTATGGATAAAAACAGCACCATCCTTGATTTCTGCCGAGATAATACCTGGATTGTCCCTAACTCCTGCATTACGTAGTAATTCAGCAGCAACTTCCTTCTCCATGTTTCATCTCATCACGTTCGATCTCGTCTAGAATGTGCTATATTCGTCTTTCATATGCTATATTCTCCGTAAGCGAAACTCGAACGTGGTTAGGAGGTAATAACTTGGTAATCTTACCACGACGCATACCGTTAACCAAAAACTCATCACCCACCTTGAAGCCGCGAAGTTCTTTAGGAACTTCCTCGTCGTAATGTTCAACGTCACTGGCGAAAAACGACAGGCCCGGATTTCCTTCTCCAAATGACAGTGACCGGACATATAAAACATCTCTTTGCCTATTACCATTAGTAGAAGGTGCTATCTCAGTAATATCTCCGATACAACCTTTACGATTACCTCGTATAATTCTAACTTTATCACCAACCCCGAATGTTGAAGATTTCTCGTGTTCCAGAAGATCTATATTTACAAAAGCATGGCTTCCACTGCCAAGCATAATATCAACCGTTTCTCCACCAATCTTCCAAATCGTTCCGCTTAAAGCACCTTTCGCATAATTTACAAAATCTCCAGCCTTGAACTTGCTGGGCAGTGTCTCTCCCTCTGCAAGGTTCGTTTCATCAACATGCTGTAAGCGTTCAAGTCCTACTGGTGAATCGTAATCCCAGGATGGATTGCCACGATCCGCAATAAAGCGTTTCAGGCCGGTAGCAACACCAACCTTGTACTCTAACACACCGTTATTATATGTTCCTTCGCTACCAGAGTAATCAGTGCTGTGAAGCGGGGCATAATGTCCCTCTCTTTTGATATTGGCTTGACCATTAGTAATTCCTATAATAGTGCCTCGCCATACTGCTACGCCAGGACATGAAGAAAACCTAACTCTATCGCCAACCTTGAATGTAGTATAGTTATCGGGAAGTTTGACAAGTTCCTTAAACGGAAAAGGATATCGAGTGTTTGTGATTTCCGTTTCTTGAGCGGCCTGTAGGACTGCAATTCTTTCGGCTCCAGCCAGATGCCCAGCATTGTATATGTCGCATATCTTACCGCAGCATGTTCCTTTGTAATCTCTTACCGTGTCTCCGATCTTGAATTGTTCTTTATGAGGAACAGGCGGTTTCTCTCGCTCTAATTTATCGTAAGGGCAAGGGATATTTACAAGGCTGCCCTCGGTATTTACTTCGATATATGCCAAATTATCATATGGTCCACTCTTTCCCCTGTTTTCAATACTCCGAAGGATACCCCTGTATGTCTTACCGTTTGACGTATATTGCACCCTTTCGCCAATGGCCGGTCGGAAGATAGGTAATGTCTTTGTCTTTTCTGGTTGTTTCGTTAGAAAATCAACCTCAATATAGTCACTAGGGGCAGAATGCTCATACTCGTGAGGGCCAAAATACGCCATCGCAGTACTGTAAGCCATCTTTCCAAAAGAAAGAATAGGACGATATTCTTTATGGCAAGCACTTTTAGCCATATCGCCAATATGGAAAGTGATGTTGTGTTTATTGGTGGCAACTACAAGTTTGTCTACATTGTCTGGCTTCGGTTGTTTCTCTAAAATATCAATGTCGCTTCGATATTCCCGAAAATTGCCTATTTGTTGATCACCTTCGGTTCTAATAGCAATTATTTGTTCGCCAATATGCTCAAAACGCTTGATGGGGAGCCAACCAGGATAGTCAGATTTCGCACGAACCATATCACCAACAGTGAAGGTAATGCCACGTTCATTGATAGCAGTTGTAAGTTTATCTTCGTTGTCTGGTTGTTTCTCAACCAACTTTGTAATATCAGTATTTTCGTGAACTACGTTATCCGCCAACCAATAACCATCTCCTTTTATTCCAACCTCGTTTCTTCCATCAGGGAGTAGAGTTTCTACTGTAAAACCATAACCCATTTCTTTACCATTAAAGTGCCTCACTCTATCACCGACCTTGAATACTTGTCCATATTTATTAGGTTTAGTAGTAGTTGGCTTTTCCTCTTTCACTGCATTGTTAGCCAAGCAAGATATGGTTTTGCCGGTGAGAGGTTCGGTAGGGTGAGTTTCATAATGAAATATAACTATCGCACCCTTCGAACCGCGTCCAAATCCTTTAATCTCTTGATAACCAGCCATCATTGATAAATCGCGACGAGCCATATCACCAATGCGGAAATGGACACCTTGCTTGTTTATGACTTCTGTAATTTTTTCGTTCGGATCATATTTAACTGTCTCTCCGGTCTCGAATGCAGACCAGCCGTCATTCGCCGGAATAACTGGTTTGGGCAACTCTTCGTGCTTGGAATAATCGCCTACCCGAGTTATATTAACATCTCCAGTTAGGCCATCTCGAATGTCCGCAGCAGTCAAATACTCTGTAAAGCCATCTCTATCTGGTTTGGGTTCAGGAGGAGGATATTGGGCGAACTTTGACGGGACATTATTTTGCTTTACAACAAATGCTTGTAGTTTTTCGTATTCAGTTTTCCAGTAATCACGGTCTTTCGTCAATATTCCATATTCTCTTTTCCAGGTGATATCACGCTTCTTAAAAAGATCAAGTTCCATTCTGTCAAGTTCCATCTTCGCTGCTTCATACGATAATCCTTCTGTATGTTGATGTTGAACATCAGCCACCGCTTTATTTGTCGCTTGTATAACCTTATTGGTTTCATTGAACTTCTCTAGTATAGCGAAGGAATACCAAGATGATACAGGGCAAAGGCCGCGACAAAGTGCCACTTTTTTTCCAAATCGCTCCGCTATTTCTTTGATTTCCATTTTATTAACTTCAGTATGCTCCTCGCCCTTGAAGACAACATAATTGCCAACTTGGAATTCACTGGTTTCACTTTCGTCAAGGGCAAGAAGCTGTTTTTTAAGATGATCGTCTATTACTATCTTATTACCATCGACAACAACATGATCCCCGACCTTGAAAAGAGGCGTAGGTTTGGCGTGTTGTAAATAACGAACATTGTAAAATCCACTCAAACCACTTAATTTAGCTCCTGTATCAGAGCCCCACTTATTTGGAGTCAATGATTCTATCTTGTGGGTCTCAGTGGGATCGTGGCCATTGTAGGATAAACGTTCATTCCTAACCGTAACTTCGTCCCCAACCTTGAATTCACTACCATCAGACGTAGCGACATTGTTATACGAAACGACACCAACCTCAACCGGCTGGAACTTATTCCGTAATTCATCTCCTAGAAGATTAGCACACCTTTTACTATGAAAACGGACGGCCTGCCGATAATCAGAATGCCATGTTGAATCTTTCGTCCAGTAGAATACTCCGTCCGCAATCTGTCCTTTTTCATTACGTCGTATAATCCAATCTTGAGGACAATTCGCACCGTTAGACTCTTTGGACTTCTCTAAATTATTAGTATGTACGTTCCACTCTATCCCGTTATCATCAACGCAATACGCTACATTACCCATCGGATTAAAACTCTTGATAGTTACATTTATTGGTTCTGAATGGACAGAACGTAGCCAATCGTGAGTGTGTCTGAAGTGAGCAACAACTTTATCCCCAACCTTGAATGGTTCATAAACATCATACTTCGGATTGGGGTCTAAGCCCACTTCCTTACACCTACTATTTATCTGCTCCACAAAGTCAGCAAAGCCGATAGGGTCAGATGGCAGAGCCTTACCACAGGTATAGGGATATACAAAAGACATTGGTTTAAGGGACATATCGACCTTGCCGTGTTCAACTTTCCTAATTGGCAATCCAGCAATCGCTTTGACTAGGTTTCTAAACATTGACTAGTCCTCAAAAAGATGCACAGACGAATCGTGAATCCGAATACCACGCTTAGATAACTTATAGAGAAACCATTGATAATCAGGATGGTCTAGATTGATAGAAATATCCCTCTTACAACTCCGACAATGATAATTGCGGTCGTAATTTATCATGCGACGAATCTTGATATGAGTAAGTTTAATGTATTTGCCACAATCGCAATAATAGATATATTTCGGTAATTTCTCTCGTCGCTTACGTTCTACCGGAATACTATGGCATCTTTTAGCGTTTGGATAGCCCATCATAAGCATATTGTACCGCCATAAATCTCCGTGATGCCTATACGATCTTGTAGTTTCGTCTGTAACTATATGAGCGACTTCATGGAAGGTAGTTTCTCGTCTTTGTTCCTGTGTCGCTCGTTCCCAAAGAGGAATACTCAAAGTGATGATACCATGCTTTAATTCGTAGTTATAATTGGCTAAGCCAGCCGTAGACGTAAGACGATTACTCCACAGTACAGTTAGTTTCCCAAGAAGGTCGGGCTTGCCCACCATGTCACAGGCGGTTCTAAGCCACGATACTACGTCCTTAAAGAATGGGGTATCATACATAGCCAAGACCACCTGGGTCGCCATGATAAACTTCAAGAATAGTATATTCGTCAGATGCCTCATGGAAACGTGGATTTTTAATCCACCTGTCTAGGAAATCATCTGCTGCCTTACGGTCTATGCTTCTAAATAATTCACGAAATAACTTTTGATCATTTAACTTACTGATACGTTCAATTCTAAAAACTATGAATCTTTTTTGTATCTTTCCCATGTGAATTATCTACTCCAACAACTCGGTGACAGTGTAATCAAGATAATATCTGTCTCCATTATCGCTAACATCATAAGCCCGTCTAAGTAAGAACTTACGTGTTTGACCATCCCGACGAGTTTCGCTAGGCAATGTAAACATTACCCACCCGTTTCCAAGATATTTAACATCGGCAGCATTAGGAGGCAATGTTCTTTTCGCTTCCAATTCCAGTTTCTCTTCTCCCTTGACGACGTTGTAACTGTTGTTAAATGGTGTATCTGGCAGAGAATTGGTTTTATCGGTATAACGCAATAATAAGCTCAGGCCAAAAGGAAGCACGATGACTCCAACTAAGATTGTAATCCATAACCACATGCGATTTGACATTTTACACGTCCTTAGCCGACTTTGGCAACCACACGCAAGGGATTTTGGTCATGCCCAGTGCTACATAATGATGTAAGCGGTTCCAGCCGTCGCTAAATAATCCCCACTCTCTGATAGTGTGAGTGGAGTTTAAGATAACTGGCCACGGATTCTCTGACCCATAAGTTGATTTCGAGTTCCTACGATATACAATATCAATCTTTTGATAATGACGCATCAAAGCGGCGAAAGTGGGGCAATCTTCCTTGAAACTCTCATTCTCATAATAATCAAAAAGAGTATGTAATAGAACTAGAGTAGGAATAATGACTAAGCCAAATCTACGGTTCCCGTATGTTTTAGAATAAAAGGATAAAGAGGAAACCGCCGGTTCTTCTTGGATACTGTAGGTTTCCCACGACCCAAGTTCTGTCATATATCGAGCAACAGCATATTGGGCGGCTGGTATTAAGCTAGAAATTGGATAAATATTCCCCTTGTATTTGTCTATGAGGGGCTTTAATATTTCAAGATTACATCGGGGATAATCACGTTCCGTTAGCGAAATCCGTCTTCTCACAGGAATTATCCTATTTCATTCCTCTTCGTCGAAGATTTTGATATCAGGGTCGGTTTTAAGATATTCTCTACATGCTACCACGAGTTCTGGATTTGATTCCATTATCTCGATGCTTTTTTCCGTTACTCCAAACTTATTGTAAATCGTCCCGACATAAGCCACACAAGACAACCTGAAGTCTTCTATATTTTCCCATTTGATATATTTTTCTATTGTTTTCATAAATGGAGACGGACTATCAACTTTTATCTTTAGACGCTCGCCCGTCCAATCAGTAACTTCATTTAGATATTTCCGCACTAAGAGACGTATTGTTTCCTTAAAATACGATGTTTGTGTTATATCAATACCCAAGTCGGCTAAGTCCATTTCACTCATTCTCATCTTTCAATCCTTTGGCGTCTCTCTTTCTGCTTGTTCCCAAAACTCTTTATCTCTACCGAAGGGCTTACCATTGGCTTCCCAAATGTAATACGCTTTTTCTCTTATCTTCGGTATTAAGGGATTAACAAGGCGATCCCAGTTTAGTTTATACTGCATATGCCATTGCCAACTGTATTTAGTGGTAAAAAGTGCATGTCCTGTTTTGAGTGGCGGATCGTTGTTGAGTTCAGTACAGCCGCCAAGGAACTTGTGCAGAGCCGGAACGGAAGCTGAAAAGTATATCGAAGCTCCGCACGCTGTATCAAAATCACCAACAGGATGATACAATCCAGCTTTCAATAAAGCAGTATATACTGACCTACGTAATAGTGAAGAACGCCACCAAGCGGGTACATCTATCGCTATCATGTATGTCTGTTTACCACTCGTTCCTAAAAGGTGAGCTACATTGAACACACTCCTATTTCTAAGTCCAAGTCGCTCTTCTGCTTCCCTAACGAGTCTTACAGAACTATCTGGATTAGCCGAAGCGTATCCTAAAAATATTCTTTTTTCTGCGCCATCCCATATGCTAAGGAAGCCCTCGCGACAAAGGCTATAGGCACCGTGATAATCAACAACTCGCTTATATAGTCCCCCATGTTGAGCCAAATTACTGTCTATAAATGGAACCTCTATATCAATAGCATTCATACCTTACCCTTTATAAGATTTCTTTCTGAAACGCGTTACATAGTATGGCGAAAACTGTGTATCCAAGCGATATTGCGAATGTGTATTGCCAAGGCCACGCAAACATCAACCATATTGCTAAGCCAACAGTAGCCATACCCATCAATGTTTGTAAGAACAAGTAGCACAATCCAAATAGTATCACGCCACCTTCACCACACCACATCAGAACTAACGGGATGCCGCATGCAAGCCAATTCCAGCCGTATCCAATAGTGTAGAATACATCAAGTAAGCCGGTATCGTCCCACCTTTCCTTATACTGCATGGTTTTCTATTCTACCGTCTTATTTCGGGTTAGCAAGTTTCACGCCGCTAATGAGTTTACATCCACTTCGGAAGTTTATCCCATACCCATAACGCTCTAACTAAAACAATAAAGGAGAGTACTATCGCTGCGATTAACCTCGCATGCAGCGTACAAAATGGATTCATACATATAAGCATAGGAATTGAAATTATAATCATTGCCACAATGAATCGCCACGGGTCTTGCAACTTGGCATACGCCCTAAAGAATGAGTTAAACATTGAAACCAACCTCCTGAAAAAGTAACTAACTTTTCTTTTTCGGATCATCCAACGGTTTCTTGTTCGGTGGACACTTTTTCCTTTGCCCAGAATCAATCACTTCTGTTATCGCTTTATATCGACCTTTATTGCTTTTATCCCTTAAAGATTTCCTAATACTACTACGGTCTAACATCGTTTAACCTATCACCACTTTAGAAAGAAGATGGAAAGCACCGCCTACCACCTTTAGTGGTGTCTTGAGTCCCAAAGTATATACGACATATAGCGGGGTAAATAGGAGAGCAACACCATTTGCAATCGTCTCAAACTTATCTCCCTTCATCGTTTTTCTAATGTTTTCAAGAGATTCTTTATCAGTCATATACCGCACTACCCCATCAGGAGAAACATTCTTACCTGTGAGAACAGAGTTCATCCGAACGAGGAATTGCCGCCCGAACACTATAATTGACATCACGTAGGCAACCGCCCAAGCCGTATGACTATGAACCAATTGACTAACCGTGATATCTTGGTGTAAAGCATTCTGAACAAACTGTTGCAAATGTTGGATATCCATTGCTTTCTTCCTTTGACAAAAAGAGAACAAACTCCTGACCGTTTACTCGGCAACTTTCTTTTCTGGTTTCGCCAGATGATGACGTGGAACATTATTTCCATCCAACTTTACACTGGCATCGTTTAATATCAAGGGCAAACCATTACCGCTACCGCCGATAACAATGATTTTCGCATTCGGAGAGTCGGCTAACAGTGTAGTGGCTTCAATGCCCTTCCACAATAGCAACTTGTCGCTAATGCCTTCCATAACAATCTTCTGGAACTTCTGAATGCCGTTGGCTTCAATAACCTTACGGTCAGCTTCAAGAGATTCTTTCTTCAAGCGGAAAGTCATCGCTTGAGCCTCTTGATCGGCACTAACTTTCTTTTCGATCGCTATCTTTACAGTATCGGGAACATCTACTTTACCAATTAGGACTTCTGGCACAGAGATAACTTCAGTCGGAGCATCCTTATATCGCTCGACAATCTTTCTAACTTCCGCGTCTATATTCTTCTTGATGGTTTCTGCTAATTCTCCACGTTTGCCGCCAGTGGTAACATCACTCGAATAACATTCATGGTCGGTATATTTCGCAACAGCATCGGTTACAGCACTGCGAGCGGCCGGACGCACTAGTTTATCAATATACTCGCTGCCGAAGTTCTCATAAACCCACGGAGCAGAAGATTCTACGAGCCGATAGGGAATGCTAATTTCAAGATGCATTTGCATACCGTTGCTACTCATAGCAATAACGGAATCATTCCCTGGCTTTGCTCCCTCATTATCGTTCGGACTCATACGATAGTTGTCGGTTCTCACGGACATTTCATCCACAAAACAAAGCGGGTTGATTAAGTGCAATCCAGCGTGCAATGGCTCGTGATAGACATGCCCAAACAGCACTTGAACAGCCGTGTTACCGGCTTTAACAGTTACAATGCCTGATAAGAGACACAATAAGAATCCGAAACCAGCAGCACCTACCGCATACTTCCTGAGTGGAACAGCCCCTTTTGCACCTTGCGGAGCAAGGAAACGAATCGCAGCATATGCGAAAGCCGCACAACAAAGAACGAAAAAGCCGAGCCAAAACATTGCTTACCCTTTCGGAAACTACTTGCCTTTCAACGGGAAAAACAAAGCACGGATGACGCCAGCAATACCGCCCCACAAGCAAGCACCTTGCCAGCCATTACCACTAATACCTACGCCCATCGCGTACCCTATGCTTGCCGCACTGATTACGAAGATTGCCGACGCAAAAAGGTATCTCGCCATTGTTCTCACCTTTTGAGCGACCAAACCACTTCAAGAGCGTCTGAGTGTTGCGATAGTACAGCCCAAAACTAAGTGTTCCCTCATAAATCTTTAACCAACCTTTGCACCGTTCGGCTTCCTTAGCTGTTTCCAAGTGTCTTGATAATGAAATGTATCGACCCAACCGTACCAAACATTCGAGCAAATCGTATAACCTTGTAGGAATCTATTAAATGCCTTGTTTGTATTCCCCCCGCCGATATAAGGCAAACCAATTATCTTCTTGTTCTTATAATACCTGCCGCCTTTAATAATAGCAGACAAAAGGCTCATTCGTAACGGCGATCTTCGCCAAAACGGAGATACTTTTATTATCATAATGTTGTTATAGCCATAATAATAGTGCGTGTAAGTCGATTTCTCTTTAAGTTTGAGTCTCCTCTCGCAATAGATTAGTAATCTCTTTATATTGCAAGACATCGCATAAGAGCAAGACCATCCTATTCTAGCTTTGGAAGCATAGGAAGCAGCAAACCCCTCTCGGCAGCCACCCATACTAGTAAAACGTCTTCCATCATAATTCCAAAATGAGTCGCCATAAACACCAGCACAAGCTATATTCTTTATTCGCAGTGACTTTCGTTTAATCTTCCGCTTTGTTGGCTTTCGCTTTTTCACGGCAATTCACAAATCTCTACCAAGAAACAAAAGCAAAAGAGCAAATAACGGAGCGGCCTGCATCCAAGTCATTTACTTACAACCTCACCATACGAACGAACCTTATGTGCCATCCATAAATCAACCCTAGTAAGTAATGCTTCTGCTCTTTCTAAGGAAAACTTATTCGCTTCATCCCGCACACCGGATTCAGAACCAATCCAGATATTCGCAGGTGGATCATTATCTTCTTTAACCATTTCAAGACGATCAACCATCATATCAAGATAATCTACAATATTTTCGGCTCTTAATCCGCCAGCATATCCTGTAAGTACGCCCTTGAAAGGTGGTAGCCACTCAGTTGGAACACCATGACCACCAGACGCATCATATAAGGGAAACACACAACCAAAGTCGTGAAACCATCCTAGAACATATTTAAGTTTTACATAATCGCCAGCAAAGATAAACGGTGTAAGACAATTCCTGAATTGAGCTAACCTTGTAAATAAATCACGATCAAGTAAAGATTTACCAAGTCGCTTTTTAGTCATATTAAGTTGATAACGATTGAATAGGAGCGAGTACGGCTCTTGTAGTATCGTACAACTTCTCATTGATTTCTCGTCTTTTACGATATCCGCTACATATTTGCCACAAAGGTGAGCACAAAGGTTTAAGTTTAGACCTTCAAGCGACCGAACCCATTTAAGAGTCGGAAAACGGTCTACGCCTTCTTTTTTCGGTGAAAGTAGGATACCCCATTCAATAAACTTAAACCTCTCTGATAACGCAAGCATTTGCTTTGGGTCTACGGCATCATCTGCCCCATCAATACTGACGTATTTTATGAACACTTCTTTTTTCTTTCTTTGCTATGTAATCGACGATGACAGTTGGCACATAATATATCACACTTACTAATTTCGGACATGATGACATCTTTCGAGTATTCGCCGGAAATTAAATACATTATACCATACTTCTTCTTGGACGGCTCTCTGTGGTGAAAATCAAGTACAACCGGATCGTATTCGTAGCAATTTTTACACCCTCTCGCAGCCTTATAGTTGGCTATCTCTTCCATAGTTCTTTGATAGCGAATTTTTTTATTCCTGGCCTTAACATCCTTAAAATCTGGATTGTTTTCACGATATTTTCGATTTCTTTTCAATATAGCCGTCGAGTTTTCCGCATAATATTTTTTAGACCGTTCGCTAATTTTACTTCTATTTTTGTAATAGTAATCAATTTGACTTTTACGAATTTTCTTCTTGTTTTTTCGATAATATTCGGCTTTTTGCCGGCGATTCTTATTTGTATATTTTCTGCTCATGTATTAAATGAGTAAAGAAAGCAAAATTTCCCACAACAAAGGGGTTATCCGCATTAAATAAATATTTAAGCTGCATTTTTAATCTCTGAATGAAACATGAGTTTACCAACTAAAGCGACCGGGTAATATACCGTGCTGATACCAAGGCGAAAGACGGATATTACTGGGCTGAACAAAGCTGTAATTCCCAACATAAATACGGACCCATGAAACATAAGTTTGTGTTTGATCGCACATCCAATCATCTGCTTTACATTATTCTCGGTAAGCGGTACATCATGGAGCACATCCTCACTCCACTCCTTCATATAACAAGCTCCGACTGCTCTGCGTAAATCGGTATTATCGGCCCACAACTTCGTCAAAACCTTAACAGTAGATGATTTGCCCATAGTTATTAATAAAACACCGTAAAGTGCGATGTATGTCCAATACGAATGTAGTGCCGTGTCTACACTAATCTGTGAATGTGCTAGGCGGTCGAGGTTGATTAAAAAGTCGTTGATGTTCACTGTTTTTCCTTTTGTAAAGCACTCTCAGTAAATGTATCTTCATGGACAACGCCAAGATTGTCGGCATACTGGACGGTATATTCATACTCGTCGGCATAATGATGAATGTTCCCAACCACGCCCTTCTTGTTGTTTACTTTAATAATCACGGTATCTCCCCTTGAAAACTTAGATGGCGGCAAGGAATCACCCTCACTACCACATCCAAGAGCAATGAATACAATACTACTTAACAACAGACGTGAGAAACTCATTATCGGCTTCCTCTTTTGGTTGAAGAGAGACGACACGTTTATCATACGCCACTTGGGACGAAACTTCAACTTGAAATTGGAATTGTAGTTCGAGCCATTCGTGAATCCAGTAAAGTAGCAACTTTTTAGTCCTTGAAAATCGTGTTCGCCCGCTAAAAGGCCGCCAATCTCGCTTTTCTACAATCCAACATCCGGTCTTTCTTAGATTCCACATATTGATGGCGTTATTCTTTTTGGCTTCTTTAATGATGTCCTTATCTTCTACCCAATATTGTCTTATATAATATTTGGCTATGCCGTGAGCCGTATCTATATGCACTATAATTCCGCTATCTTCTACCCTAAGTATATCATCCTTCTTAGTAAGGAAAATTATCTTTTCAGTACGAACCCATTTATCTCGTGTATGCCAAAGAAAATCACGAAACTTATGTTGCATGAAGTACCAATCATTTAGTTCGACTGTTGTGCGGATACCAGTTTCATCTAAATCTAGTTTGCCATCATCATCATAAGTTTTCGTTATGCTTCCGACTTTGTGAATACCAAAAAGAACCGCTCTTTCGCCATAAAAAGCTGGTGCTGCATTCTCTGCTGGCGGATTCTTAACAGTAAACGGATACAGTACGAATATCTTTCTACCCGGAGAAGCAAATCCTAAGAAGAATAAAGGTTTAGGAAGAGTACGTCGCCAAGAGCAAGAGTGTATGCTATAAACGCAGTAGTAGGGGTTGGGGTTGAGATTGAGGGGCATTTGGCACGCGAGTTACAACTCCAACGGGGTTTTGTTTCTCCTAAAAGTGGCCCCCCGGTGAATCGGACACCGCTCAGCGGCTTATACTGGTGGTTTAACCAAAGAGACCGCTGCATCGCCACAATGCTTGGGGGCCAAAACTATCAAACAATAATACCATAAGACTTGATCCATCTCCTCACTGCGTTCGAATATTTCTGTTTTCACCCTTTCCCTTCTCCCAACATCCTCCCTACCTCTCCTGCTTCTTCTGCTAATGTTTTACTACCATCGGGGTTTCTTGGATAAGGTCTATACACTCCCTTACCCCTTGTTGTCCACGCTTGGCGTATGCTATATGTAGCTTTTGAGGTTGTATCTCTTTCACATAATCGCATAATACAGTCGCACGCATCGTCAGATGAATCGCAATCTTCGACTACGACGTTCTTTTCAACATCAACGACCTGATATACCATTCGCATCGGTCTAACTCCGTTCGCATTCACACTCATCGTTTATCCTTTCTTCTGCTAAGTAAGATTCCAAGGCAATCTCAACTTGCCTATCACTTTCTCCTGTGAAAATCAACTCCTGGCACGATAAACACTTTGTAAGCGGCAGGTCTTCAACCACAAGGTCAATTATTCTGCCTTGTGCTTTCACCTTTATAGGATAACTGGCGATAGTTGTTTCTTCTAACTTCTTACTCGAACAAGACGGGCAACGACTTACGAAATGTTTAATTTGCGATCCTTTCTTTAGCTTTAGCTGCGTGAGCTAAAAGGTTCTCTGCAACTGCTTCCCCGCTACCATATTCCTCGCCATCTTCATCGTCCAAAAGATAGTGATAACATCCGTCACTATAAACTCCCGCACATTTAGACACGGTAAAGACACCTTTTTCTTGGAGAGATAACGCCCCTTCATGTAAAGGAGATTTCATCATTAAGACCCGACTGCCCCTCATATACTTGGGCGGCTCAGTAGGCATACTTTTCATCTGCATCAAATATTTTTCTTCTATTCTCTTCTTCGAAACCTCTCCATTTTCTTCACCTTTGTATGCCACAGTATACCAGGGTAAGTTTACAGCATCATAAAAATAATCAAGCACACAACCAACTGGCACTACTATGTCTGCTGGAGTAGTCACGCTCCATATAGGGTTGTAAACGTAGCTACCTATCTTGAACTTAGGTTCGGACTTTACAAAAGTTTCAGGTCGGGACTTATGCTCATGTTCATCATCTATCGTTTCTTCGGCCCCCGGCTTACCTTTATTGACCCACTCGGCAAAATCTTCGTGTGATTTAGTTACTTCCTTTGGCTTCGTATCAGACAAAAGATATTCCGCAATACCAGTGTATACAGGACGATTGTTTACATTCACAAGATCATAATAAAAATCGCCATTTTCAACATATGATTTTGATACTTTTCCAAATCCCACTACTGGATATCGCTTAGAAGGAAGAATATAAACTCTCTCACCAACTTGGAACTTCATCCTTCTACCAGTAGTTAAATAATCCGTTAAATAATCCGCACTAAAAAGCCAATCTTCCGCAAATTGGGCTCCCTTAGAAAGCAATCGACCCTTAACATCCCTAACTTTATAGTAGTAATCTCCCTCTATGTCCCCACCGCCTATACCTATATATTCTCTTTCTGCCACTAGGCCAACATTAGATTCGTCTTTATCAAGTTGAGAAGCATGAACGCATACTCTATCTCCGATCTTAAACTTGGGCTCCCCCATCAAGGTAAGATTATCTTCTCGGACGGAACTTGGGAGTAATCGGCCATCATCATCTTTAACTGTATAATAATTCTTCCCATCATTATGATGTCCTTTTACAACTATTCCAAATTGGGATTCAGGATATCCTGCCGTTGGACTAACCATAACTCTATCGCCTACCTTAAACTTGAACTCATCTTCCGCTTCACTGGTAATAATGGATGGCCGAGGAATATGCACAAGTTCATGTAACTTAAAGTTTAAGCCACCAATAATATCAGAAAGCTCACTCGCATCACGAGTATGAGCAACAGCATTCACAAGGTTCGCGATACCTTGACTACGTTTTGCTTCTTCATATTTCCTATATGCTCCGGTCAAGTCCGAAAGAAGAAGATTGATATCATTTTCTGACCAAGTATTACATACCTGCATTACAAAACGACCAAGGGCAATCGTAACTGCTCGTCGTTTGTTGTAATTCTCTTTGTAGAGACATCTTATTGTAAAAGTATAGGCTTTACCATGATGCTCGTAGGAATAGTCCTTCTTAGCTTCAACTGGATTCTCTTTGTAAGTTTGAGGAACAGTTAGAATAACTTGAAACTTGCCACCCTTAGGCAGAATACCATTAGGGTTCATCGCCGATAGGTTTCGATAATCCTTGCGACGATTATGCCGAACTGAGACGCCCCAACCACTCATAAAGAGAGTATCAAGGTTGAGAACTTCGCGAATCCTCTCGCTATACTTGTAGTAATTAGCACTGCGAGCGTTCTGCCAAAGCGAATTATCCCGCCTCAACGATTTAAGCGTATGTTTCGCTAGTTCAATACGTCCGCGTTCATATGGGCTACAATTCGTTGGGTCTTGTTCAGCCAATTCACGCAACGTTGTCAAAGTTTCAACGCTATTTGTCATCGTTCTTTTCCTTCGGTTCATTGTGATTTGGGTTTAACCAATAGTTGGTGTAAATGTCAATAGCTGCCGCTACTACGATCGTTAGAACTCCGCCCACTATAACTTCTGTTGATTGAAGTACAGCACCGGCAGCAAGCATGATTGCCCCAATTAAGACAATGATAACTGCCGCTCCAAACATCTTATCTTGATTAGTCATGTTAATCGTGAAAAGGGTTAGATAAGTCTGCATTTTCCTTGCAAGGGACGTGAATCGGTTCCACATACGCTTGCAGCATATCCTCATCAAAATCGGGGAGCGAAACTGTCGCGGTCATACCGGAGCCAGGAGGATTGTTACTATGAGGGTTGGGACATTCCTCAACATCCAATTTTATTAAGATTGGAGGATACCCCTTGATAGCAATCTCAATATCACGAATATAGGGCAACTCAGTGACTACTTGGCGGCGACGTGTTTCTTTTGCCATTGCTCATTCTTCCGGTGCTTGATGGTTCTCGGGCCAACCTCTTAGAAGTACGGAAACATAGAAAAATGCAGTCTTAACCAGTAGGACAAGGACACTCACGATAATGAGGAAAAAGACGCCTTGACCCAGGGGTTCCCACTTAGAGATGATATCCCAAAAGTGTTCCATTGTTTAATCCTCAATCTTTTTCGATTCTGCGAAATGCTTCGGCCAGCATAGTGAACTTATCTAAGTGTGTTTCAATGTACAACCTGCTGGCACTGTGAAAATCGTGGTCGTTATCACCATATCGTGCCAAAACTGAGTGGTCAAGCGTCTCAGTACAGTGATACAAATCGTGGCCTTGGAAATGGCCGAGGAACGTACAGTTTGGGCAGACGTGCTTAAATCTAGGCTGTTCTTTACTCATGTTTTTTCCTTCTGGGTCAATACTTTTTAACGCATCGTCCGTAGGATCAACTTGTAAACTATATATTAAATAAGACGTTAGATTTTCAATATTCTCAAGATACATGTCGATAGCCGAATAGACATTACGTTCTACTTGCTTTAACTGTGCTTCAATGGTTCCTTTATACTTCTCCCACTTATCCAACGCCTCGTCTGGCGTTTTATGACAAGGGGCCTTTACAAATGCTTCCTTTAACTTATACTTATTTGCTTCCCATCCCATACGGGTTAAATAATATGGGTAACTCTTTTTACTCCCCTTTGGTGCCGGTAACTTAGTTCCCGGTTCTAACTGACAAATCCAATTATCCGGTACTTCCTCCGATTCTATTGGAGTGACTCTATGGGTGTTTATTTCCAGAGTCATGTTTCCATGACTAGCATAAAACAATATAGCGTCTTTAGGGAGTAGCATGTTATTCGTGTTGCAAAAAGTCCCACATGCGACTTATCAATCCGGGTTTGGCACTAACTCTTTTTTTCTTTTGCTTCTTGATTTGCTTGGATCGCTTCTTCTCGAAGTTAAGCGAATCTTCCAAGTCAGGCGGAAAATCACTTAACTTGACTTTGCCGCTCTGCCAGCTTGGCTCGAAATCTGTGTATTTGCTTTCTTTCATTTAGTCATTCCCAATTCTTGCTTCACTCTCAATATAAGGAACTAATTGTTCTCTGCTGATGTGCGGCGTCACTGCTTTGTGTCGCATGGTTTGTAATTGCTGAAGTAAATCAGCTACGACCAATTTGATGTGTGTTGGCTGTTTGTTAAATACTCTATGTGTATTGCCCAAAAGGTCTTTCAATGAATCCGCTTCCTCTTCGGTAAACTTCTTATCTGCCAAAGCGATATCAACCAGTCCCAGCATTTGAGCATGAAGTTCTTCGGAGAAATTAAGCATATCTCCCACTGGGTCTGCTTCCTTGATAAAATCATTCTGTCTGGCTTCTTCTAAGGCGTTAGCTACTCGGTTTGACATCTTTACCGTCTTTCTGTTTCTCGTTCAGGTAATCTTTGAGAGATTGAGTATAACCGCTTTTGCCAATGAAGTTAAGTAAAATCCTTACCTGGTGACTGCGAGACCAACCGTTCTTAACGATGGCTTCACCGAAGACGACAGAAGCATCGAGAGAATCTTGTTTGGTCATCAATTTCTTTCTAAGTACAGCAAGAGCAAGGCTTGAAACGTCACCATAGACAACACGATACAGTAAGACACCCATTTTTTACAATATTCGTTGATGATAATCATGGCTATTATTGCCAGTACAGTTCCCACTGCCTTAAACAATAGAAAACTGTGTACATCGTAATTTGATATAAACCAACGCCCTACTGGGTTTTGCTCAAAGTCCAATATAATACTACCAGTGCGAATTACTAGATAGCCATCATAAACAGAAACCCCTCCGATAAAAAGGAGGCATAAAAACAAACATACCCTATTCACTACTCCATAAGATAGTGAAGTAAAAATGAAAATAATCCCATCCCCTCGACAAGGTAAACCGGCGGCACACCATTGCACCTTGAAGATAGGATTATATTCGTTTGGAAGCTAAGGCACGACCAGGATTTCGGAAGTTGCTTCCTACCTACTAGCAATTCGTTGCCTTGCGGGCAATAGGGTTGCCAGTATAACCCTACCGGTGTTTCCTTATGGTTTAGGTGGAACAATAGCTGGGCCGTGGCTACCCGGCTTAACGGGCTCGCCTTGTTTACCGGAATGAGGCCCAGGAGTAGGTACTGGTTTGCTTGTCATTGCCTTCTCCATTTCCTTCGTTTGTTCTAATGCTTTCAATCTTTTTAATGCTGCTTCTCGCGAATCTTCTTCGCCACTTGTTATCGGTGGCAAAGGTATAGGTATAGGCGTTGGATGTGGAGTCGGATGAGGATGTGGTGGCTCAGGTCTCGGTGATGGTTCGGGTTCTTTTTCTGATATAGTTCCTACTGCATCGCATTCTAAACAACACAATAACTCGGGGTTAGTTTCAGCCAATCGAAGCATTTTTTTCAAGAGTTTCGCACTACCATATTCTCCGGTAACTTCATCGGCAGCCAACGCGCCTGTTAGCTTTCCATCCTTTTTATGCCATACTTCACAAACAACACCAGCATCGTCATCGTCTAGGGTAGCAATCTTACTTTCTTCACCACAGCTAGAGCAAATCCAAGTCATGTATAACTCCTAAAACCACGATTTAAAAAAGCCCTTGAAGAAATTAGGATAACGCTGTGAAATCACAGCCGCAACTAGAAAACCAACCATCAAACCAATGATGAACATCCACATGATTTACTTCTTTACATTAGGACAATCGGGTAATACGTCTTTCTTTTCTGTTATATTGGGACATTTAGGAGCCAATTCTGCGTTTAGTGCTATATAATCTTTCCTCCGAACTCCAACCAAAGCAATTCACAAATGAACTGCCCTTACCCCATCGGATTGAGTAAGTAGAAACCAAAAGTCGTTTGTTCCATTAGTAAAACTCCGTAGTTCTACTAGCGAATCTCTGTTGAGAACTTTCTTCGGCCTCTTATTGAGTAGGTTCCATTGCGACCAACTATGCTTTGCTCTTTCTCCACTGCGGAGTAGCGAAGCAATTTTGGATGGCACCTTCTCATTATACCCTTGTCCTCTCCTGCCTACAACCTGCGCTGCACAAGAATGAACGCTCCTGCCAAGCGGGATAGCATACTTTAACTTCGCAATTACACTCGTATAAGCAGGATTAGTTTCTTTAACTAATACGCCGTTCTTGACCGCACAGGATTTTAAGTAAGTAATAAACTTCCTATAAGTAATCAAACTAACTTTTCTGTTTATTCGCTTGTTATAACCAAATTGTTTTTTACCTAAGTCAATATTTTCAATAACTATATTTGCTTTATTTTCTTTTGCCTGCTTTACAACTGCTCTAGCTATTTGTATTATCTTTTCTTTAACTTGATTACTTTTAAGTTCTGAATTATATTTGTAGTCAGTATAACTTTCAGGATTGCCATCTGCTTTTAACAGGCAGGTATTAAACATATTATAGTTTATATCTACGCCGACCGCTCTTAATTGACTTGGACACTCGTTATTAAACTTAAAACTTACTTGTACATACAGTTGCCGTTTTCTCTCTGGAATATCTGATAAGTTAGCGGTTTTCCCTCACTAATTGCTTGAATTAAGTATTGATATATCTCTTTTTTATGTGTAAAATCAACATTAAGAATAAGTTTATTTTGCTCAAATGAGTAAGGTAAAGTAAGTACTAATTTAGTTAAAGTTTGTAATTGGCAAAGTTGATTACCGAAACTCTCATCTTTACTGCCTACTAAATAGATAAAGTTATTCCTTTTACGCCGCCACTCACTTAACCACTCCTTATGACTTTTATGTTGCCACTGCTTCTTATAGTATTGATACCCGCTCCAAGTCGCTTTTGCTATTCCTTTATTAAGTTTGGCGTTATTTAATCTTTGCTTTGTCCTGTTAAGTTTGTTATTAAGATGATAAATATTAAACTGGCTTTTACACTTCTTTAACTTTTGTTCTATTTCTGCTACTTTTGCTTCAATATACTTAACTTTATTTATATTAGCCGAAAGTATTGACTACCTTTAACATCTATATGGATAGCATTAAGTAATCTTGCGTGGATATGATAATCTTTAAGTAATTGTTTCTTTAATTGAGAGGAATAAGTATTGTTATCAGTTAAGATATTAAACAATTTTCTTGATAAAGTTTGCTGTAAAGTGCCGTATTTGACAAGTAAATCCTGATTAGGATTGTAAATCTTTGACTCAACTGTTAAAACTATTGTTTTCACTGTTCTTTATTATAACAATTTTGTCCTTAAAAGCAATAGGAATATTCTTAATTTTTCATTTTCTACTCCCCGCTATACAAATAAAACACTTCCTCGGTACTTTACGGGCAACACTTTCGTCTGCAAACTCTAAATCCACGGTGTCATCACCATTATCTTTGATAATCTTGGCTATTCTTTCTTCGCCCATTCTAAAACATTCAGTAAATGATATTACCGAACTATTCGGATTAGCGGATATCAACTTTAACTCCATCGCTTTTGTAAAACGAATCATACGAGTGGCTTCGGCATGAACCGTTTTAGGAAGTCCCGAAACGGCGTGTCTGTTACGTAAGTTTGCAATCTTTCCTCGAAAGGGGGTGGCGATGGTATGCCCCTACCTCCTCCCCACCCATTGAGAGGAACTTTAGTATCTTTACCGCTTGAATACAAAAGTCCTTTCTCCCGGTCGTAGTCAGATTCTAAATTAGCTAAAATTGGTAACTTAGAATCTATCCCTGTGTTATACCCTAACCTGGGAGCAGTAGCACCTCTTGATGCTTTTTCAGAAGCACGAGCTTTCATACTATCGTTGAACGCTTTAGCTTCTTTAATCTCGTTCTGCCATTGTTCCAGTCCTTGATTTTCAGAAAAAACACCATTGGCAGCGTCATCAATTTGTAGGTCTACGCCACAACTTACATGCTCTGAAAGTAAACTTGGATATTTAGCACATTGAATATTACTATCGTTAAGATATTTATTCAATATCTCTATGCTGGGAGCCTCTACCCACTTCATTAAATCAGAGTTTAATTTTAATGAAGCGGGAGCCATGTCGAACCACCCATCCAAAAATAGCTCATAGACAGCCATCTTTTCCTCCGCTATCTATGGTAACAAAAGTTTCGGCAGTGCCAAGAGCATCTTTGATGTGTTCTTCGATAGCCATTTAAAACCAACCAGCAAACGAACCAATCGCTCGGACCAAACAGTAAAGAAGAGGGACAACAAATAAAACTAAAACTACCAAAATGAGCTTATCTGTAAGATCAAACTCATTTCCCCTTTGAGGTGGATGTAAGTCGTAATCGCCATGAAAATCAACACACCACTTTTGTTTGCGTCTCTTAAAAAGAACATTTAACGTCATAGTTCCGTTAGAAATCTTTGCCGAAGGATGACCATTCATCGGAAAACATAAGGATTGTATTACAAACTTATTTTGCCCTTGAAGTTTGATTGAAGATTCCAGTGAGGGTATATAAACGGCATCGCCTTTTTTGAGGCTTCTCGCCGGTCTTATAGGATTTAATTGATGAAGCACTAATTCGGTCATTTAGCGTCTAATCTTTCAGTCCTACGCAATATGTTTAACATAGAATATAACAGCACTGGCTATGAGCAGTGTCGTAAAACATAAACCTATAAAGAAATAAGTGCTACCCTCATCTGGTTCCATAACTTATATAGGGTTATTATAATAACAAACAAGGGGGCAGCTTTCGCTAAAACCCCCTTGCGGGAAGCTATTCGCCACCCTAGTCTTTGATTGGCTCAAAAACCGAAAACCACTACGTTTGGGTGATCCGCAGCGTATCAGCGATATAGTTATCCGCGAAACATCTGTTTGTCAGACGGATGTTAATGTAAGCAAGTTCCTCTGGGGACACCGTGAGGCACTAACCCCTTCGTAGCCAACTTACAATGCAGACAACAGCAACACCGCCAAGCTAAACGTTTAATGCCTGTTCCGGGCATTGGTTTTTAGAGTACCACAACTCGGATGACGTTACGACACATCAACACTCCATTCGCGAAATGCCGATGCAATCAGTTAAACGTCCCAAAACTTTAATCTTTAACCGAGTCGGTGTGATGGTCGCGGCTGTGCTTTTGCACGGACGAGAAGAATTGCCAGCCTGTGAGAAAAGCAGCGACCAAGCATGCGATCATGTACACCCACATTCGCCACCGTTATCCTCTGGATTTACAGTAACCGAAAGTGTCTTTACATAGTCCTTCGGCATATCTTTTTTAATTGTTTCGTTGACTTTCATTTTTTATTCCATATGCAAAGTGAAGTAGTACTTATTACTGTGCTCCCTAATCATATTATCGTGTTTAAGATGATTTAGGGTTTCGCGAATGTGACCGTCTTCTACCATGTTGTCGTATTTTTGTTTTACTCGCTTACATATTGTTTCGTATGAAACACCTGGATTATGCGTCAAAAAGTTACAAATAAAGTAGTTAAGAGAAATCCCTATTTCTTCAATTTCCTCATCAATTTCATCTTCCTTACAATCTAAGCACAATTTTAACTTACTTATATCCAATTGGAAGTTTTCGCAGCAACTACGGCATATCTGTATCGGCCCGCCACAACTATCACATTCTAGTCCCTGATAGCTACCATACTTTTTGTCAAAACATACGCGACACGGAATACCAATATCCTTAGCCCATAGTTCGCGGTTTAACGCTCGGTGTTCCTTAACAGTCCATTTCGCAGGTAAATCTAATGCGAACACATAGTCATCGCGTTCTAGACCGGGAGGATCAACTTTATGGATAGATGGCTCTAGACCATGACTTCTGCATATCTCAATTGTACGACTATAAGCCCCGCAATTGCAATCAGGGCCGCACACGTCAAACTTTTTCCGCATTTGCGCAGTATACCATATTTGGATTCAGAAATCAATGGTCGGAATGCCTACCTGATACCGAACAACGCACGTTGTTGCCGAGATATCTCTTCGTTACGTTTTCGGTTACGTTCTCTTTGTTCCGCACGCCTATCAGCATCTCTAAGTGCTTCTGCCAATTCGTGTCCGCTTAACCCTTCATTTCTTAAACTGTTTATAAAATCTATCCTATCGGCAAGTGCCTCAAGTTGGCTAGCTTCTTCATCAGTAATTTCTCTGCTCATCGTTCAATCCTTCTTCTCGCGTTATCTGAATTGTAAAGATGCCATTGACGTTCTAGCCATTCTTTATACTTTTCATCTTCATAAACTTTATGTAGCGTATTATATCGCCGTTCTGGGCTGGTAGCAATCAATTCATCCTCAAACTTAGCTAAATCATTGGCATTTGGTCTGGTCATTTTGTTTTTATCCGCACAGTCAAACTTTTTCCGCATTTGCGCAGTATACCATATTTATGTGGGGCTCGGAAGAGCGAATCTGGCCCAAGTCATCTGTTTTAATAAAAAAGCTATGTTTAGGTATAAGAGTATCCATACGGAATGCAGTGATGTATTCGCGAACCCATATGTTAACGCGATAACACGCTTCTTTTATCTTGGTAACGGATACTCTTTGTAAAGTATCGGGGCGACCCAAGAGTTGTAATACCTGTGTTTTAACAAGGTCTTGGATTTCCTCCTCGGTTTTCTGAACTGGCACCGCGATAACCTCTGATGATAACTTTGGATTTTCCATTTTATCCCTTTAAAAATCTAAAAGCTCACAGACAACCCAAAATAAACAAAAAAGTCCTACCAGAACTATAATGATAGGAAACAGCATAACGATAAGCGGTAGTAACGCAACGAATAAGGCGATTAAAATTACTCCGACGATAAGACAGCTACAGCCGTCCTTCATTAAGTCACCAAGAGTAAAAGCACAATCCCGCCAATGCCCAACAAAATAAAGAATACAACCACTCCGACAGTTGAGTTTTCGTCACGCAGTCCATTCATGGTTTACCAATCATGATTTTTCTTGATTTTCTGATACTTTTTCTTGAAGGAGAGCAATTCTAACGGTTTGTTCTCAAGTTGGCAAGCCATGTCAAACGGCTCCTCAGCATAAATCATCTCAATAGTTGATGGTTCTGACAAACTCAGACTCTCCCGCCGAGCAGTGCAGATAGCCATCGCTTGAGGCACGGATCGTTCGTGGAATACGACGAGACATTCGGTAACAACATCCCAAAACTTATCATTAAGCTCTTCTTGCATAACTTCACTTTTAGAAGTGTATAATTCTGAGGCGATATTGTCTAAGTGCTCAATGACAGTTAAATAGTCCATATTGTAAAACTCAATTCCGGGCGCTCTCTTAACCGCCAACGCATTTGCCGTTTTTGTATCACAATGCATTTCGTAGAAATACCGAACCCAATATTTAAGGCACTCAATCGTATATTCAATTTCGTTCTTCACACCATAATCAATACACTTTTCTGCCCATGCTTTAACTTCTTCCTCGGAAGTGCCGTGTAATTTACAAGGACAATCGCCAGTGCAAGATACACGAGGGAAACCAAGTTCAAGCGTATAAGGTGCGAGCGGGACATAATAGGGACTATTGACGCCGCGATTGGAGTTGTTTTCTGATTTAGCAGGAAACTTATAGCCGCATACGGAGCAAATATGTGATCTACTCCCTAGAATTGAATTACATTTAATACATCGCTTACGTCCGCGACCTTCTTCCTCATAAGTAGGAACATCATTAGCTTTTTTAGTAAAGTCCTCATTACCACAGAGGCATCGCAAAGCGCAAGCCGGAATATACTGGCCGCAATTTGAGCAATATTTACGTCCCTTACCACTTTCCTCATAAGTGGTCATCGGCTTATGTTCTGGCTTGGCCGCTTTGATGAATTCAGTTGAGGAGCAGATACATTGAGAATGGCGTGCGCCAATGAATTTTTTACATTTAGCACATTGCTTCTTACCTTGACCACCTTCGTCAAAGGTTTTAATTATATGTTCCCCTTCGGGAACTACTGCTCTCTTAACGAATTCTGTGGACTGGCAAATCGGACAGAGACCTACGCGGGCACCTATAAAGGTAGTTCTGCCTTTCTGTAAACAACCGGCACATTGCTTTCTACCTCTACCGCCTTCGGTATAAGTAGTAGTATTGACAAGACCACAAGCCATCTCAATCAATTCTTCTTCGGTTGGCATCTTAACTCCTTGCTGTCTCGTTTTTCGATCCATCCAGGTCCAAAAAAGTCCCATGTATAACCCATCTCATAATCGTCCCATTGTACCCGAAAGCTCCTGAGTTCGATTTTGACGACCTTCCCAAAAATGCCATGATAGCAAGCCGTATATCCCGGTTCAGGCCAGATTCGCTTAATACGGCAATCTTCAACAGTGTCGCCAACTACAAGTGGGAGCATCTTAACTTTCCTTTGGTTAACCAAACTTGATTGTAATCACATGGGTATAATGATAGTCATTTGATACTTCTTTTTGATTTTCTGTGATATTTACTACGTTTTCTGTCTTGAAAACTACCATTGCCCCGTCGCTAGAATCGCCATCGGATATAGCCACATAGTACAAACTTTCATCATCAAGGTCTTTTCTTAATTCTCCATCCAGAACGAGGGCACAACAACAATCGGGATGTCCGTCAATCCGAATACGAACCCTATTGCCCACGTATCCTGCTGGCGTAAGCAAATCTAATTGTTTGCGGGCTTCTTCAGTTGGCATCTTAACTTTCCTTTGGTTCGTACAAGGTTCCCCAACGCTCTTTCTGTCCCTGCATATAACACTTCCAATTAGCGCGACTGGTGAATGTTAGCGTAGAAGCTGTTTTACCAGATAAAAACATTTCTAGGGCAGGATACGATCCCCAAAAATAACCAGCTTTACACGCATACCTGAAAGGCAATCTTGTATGCTGGTAGCCACTTTTCAACAAGGCAGTAAATACACCCTTCCGCAGCATTGATTGCATCCAGAAATCGGCTACATGGATACTCAGTACAGTTATAGGTTTGTGTATACCGCACTTCAATTTCACCAATAAGAAGGTAGTTTTGTCTTTAAGGTTTAGTTTCTTTTCTGCGTGAACAATAAGACGAATAACTCTTTGTGGATTTTTCCCCCCGTAGGTAAAATATATATCGGGGTTATCAAAGTGACTATGAAATGTTTCTCTACAATGGAAGATAAATAACGAGTTTTCAAGCGAAGTACAAAACCGTCCCCACTTTCGTATGTCGGCCGCCATATATGCTACGTTCTTTTCGGTGATTTCTAGTTTGGAGAAGGGAGACCACATCACAAGACTTTCTTTACTGGCAATTCCATCTTTATTTGATGTTCATGGCGACGATCTAGCAAATCAATTTGGCTATCGGCAGCTTCTAACCGATACAATGTTGCTTTACCCATAGGTTCGTGTCCTAACTTAAACTTAATGTTTTTGCCGAAATTATAAGGTTCAACTAAATCTTCGTCGGTCCAAGTTTTTCCTGTAGCAAGATGATAACGACCCATAATTTCTGCAACATGCAGGTATTTTGTAATCCAACTGCCGGCACGCAATATCGTTAAAGATGGATTCGGAGAACCGTGATAATACGTTCGTATCATTTTTAAGCCGCGTCAAGTTCTTTCTCTTTAGTACAGTGTTGGGCTTTGTAAATTGCTCCCTCGGGCAACAAAGTAATCCCCTTGGGGGTCAATTTGATCCAATTCTGTCCCATCCCAATCAAACCCGGAATAATTTCATCCACTACTTCTATATAAGACCTGCCACTCATACACACCAGACGTTCAATACCCGTATATTCACCCTCGTTCAACGCCCCGATAACCTCACGGGTACTTCTGTCAATACCCAAAGAATCTATGCCTTTATTTACAACAATACGAGCGACAGCTTCTTCCCAACTAGAGCCGGCATAATTCTTTTCGTGCTTGAAGGACTTAATAAAACCAATAGCCAATCGGGGAACATTTTTACCATATTTAGCAGCACAAGCGGCTACTGGCCTGGGAACCTTTGGGAACCTAGCCAAGAGTATATCTACGACTTCATTCTTAGAATAGGGACGAAGTTCAATTACCTCAAATCTATCACGAAATGGTTTGGGCAACTGATGCCAATCAGTCGTAGATACAATCCAACAGATTTGTCTACAATCCAATGTCCATTGACCTTGTTTGGTCAAAATAGAATCATCGGGTTCGGTGGCTTTTAGAAGTTCTGCCATGATACCGTTCGGCACTTTGCGGGTTTTGCCTACGTATTTGTGAACTTCATCAACAAAAATAGTACAAGGTGGAACGAGGCATTTATCATCTTCTTCATACAACGGAGTTTCGTATTTATCCATTGCGTCAGCGATAGCGTCATAGATTTGCTGAATGTCGCTAATTCTGCCGAGTTCAATGAAAGGCAAAACAACTGTTTGAGCAAACTTTCTGGCAAGGGTGGTTTTACCAAAACCAGCAGGGCCAACCAGAGCGATATTGGTTTTTTCGCCATGACCAGCAGAATAATCTACTACGGCGTGATTACTATTACGCCAAGCACAGAAAGCGATTGCAGACAATATACGTAGTGCTTCTTCGTTGCCTATGAAAGAACTTAGCGGACATTCTTTATTAGACCTAGCTAGAATTGCCCGGATTTCTTGGTCTGTCGGCTTGTGGTCGGCATCAAAGAGAACTTCCGTGTACATTTGTTGTTGCTTTCTTGTTTGCTTTTTGCCGCGCTAGTTCTTCAAGGTAATATTTACCTCCAATTCGCCATAATGGATCGCTCTGTGTCCATTCTTCATCTAACCGAACAGGTACTTGACCTAGCGCTTTATAATGACGCCACAAAAGACTTAACTGTTTCCGTGAAAACTTTGACCAGTCGGTGTCATCAATCGTAGTAATTCGGGTCATCCATTTTACCTTTCATATCATATTGTAGAGAAGATACATCGTTATGGAGATTCGTGAGGTACATTTCCACATAATGCTTCCAGCCGTTATTGCGTATTTCGTCAATCTTGACTTTAAGTTCTGCTTGTCTTTCTTCCTTCCGTTTCTTAGTTGCGAATAACATACAACTGCGGTCTAACAGCGTGTAGGAGTTTTCCCACGCTTGCTCTTCCGTAAGACCGCCGTTTTTTACTCTCTCAAAATAGTTTAGAATCTCGAATTCGTTCATTTCTCAAACTTCTTTCTAAGTTTCTCGTATTGTTCACGGTCTGTTTGATTTTCCTTTTCTTTCTTCTCATTGCGCATTGCGTTAAGGTCTAATTTCTTTCGCCCAGCAATAGCGAATATCGTCGCCTTATCTATACCTTGTTCATCTTGCCTTCGCCTCTTCCGTCGTATCTATCTCTTTTGGCAACATTACAAACTTCTGACCACAAGCAATACTATAATCACAGCCGCCACCTTGACAGTACAGGACAGCGAATCTCATTTTGATTCTCCACAAGCTGGACAAGTCTTACCGTCTTCTGATTCCCATTCGTGTTTGCAGGCGGTACAACGCCAAAGTCCTATTTGTTTGCCCTGTGTAATATCGTAAACATTTGCATCCGTTTTACATAAAGGACAGGAACAATCGGCATATACCGGAGGGTCAATCTCGGGGTTGTCCTTGACTCTCCATTCCAAGCCACACCGAACACACTTTAGATCATGCTCGTGTGAACAGAATTGCCCGATATGCTCATGTCCAAACCAAAACAAACGGGGAATAGCTGTCTCTGGCAGTTGTCCGCTTTCAACTAGCGTTGCCATCTTGCTTAATTCGTCAGCGAACTCTTGCCGCATTATTTGCTACCCCGCCTCTCTCTCGATATTCATATTGTGATAAGCTCTCTGTATCTTTTCGTGTATTCGTACCATTATATCGTGTGCAGTTTGAGAAGTTACGGGCTTACCTGTTTTGGGGTTCATTATATCACGAGCGATTCTGGATTTCAAGCCCCAATCATTACCGAAACTTGAAGTCATAACCGCTTCTAAAACTTGTTTTTCTACCGGGCTAAGGTCTGCGCTATCAACTGCCTTTTGCCAATCCGGATTAAACTTATGATTATCCTCGTATACGCCCTCATTGATGTCGTCATCATCACGACTTAACTGTGAACGCGAGATAACCTTACACCTTGCCCGCGTTAATTTACGATAATCATTTTGAGTTACATTATGACGAACACAAGCTTCATCAAAGGTAATGGGCTCAGGAAGACCAGAACGATAATCCTCTAAGGTTTGCAGCAATTCTTGGATACGACGGGAAGCAATATTTTGGTGAGCACGCTGACAATCGATAATATGATTTTTAATAGAACAACTCACGAAGGTACTGCATTTACTCTTAGTCGGGTCTGTATATCCATAGATACCTTTAAGCAAGCCGTTGATGGCTTCTTCTTGTACATCAAATAGACAATTCAGATAGCGGTATCTACGAGCAAACCTCTTAGCTAAACGGCAGTAATGTGCCATAAGCTGAGGCACAACTTCGGATAGCATAATATTTACCAAAGATTGTTCATTGGTAGTTAAAGTAATGTTTAATTCGCCAGAAAAGAACTTAACTCTAAACGTATTATACTCTAAGTTAAGTCCTTCGGCTTTTGTTCGGAGCATTTTATTACAAGAAATAGCAACTTTTAAGAGTCTTTTACGAATAGATTGATTTAATGTGATGGGAGAGATTCCACAAATCAAGGGTCTAACTCCATTTACGAGATTTGGGCGACTGAAACAGTACAGAGACAGATGGAGGTGAACGGGGGTATAGGTCGTTAATGTCTGCGATAATAGCCGTTCGCTAAGAACAATTTTTGGCTAACGTGAAGTATATCAGATTGCGTTAGATTTTCAACCAGAGCATCGGGGAAAAACTTATTCTCGGTAACTCCGCACCTCCCGACATCTCTATTTATCCGAAAACGGTCTCCTTCTTGAGCCATTATTCCGATTTCAGGATGAAAAGAAAGAATAATCTTAAATGATGGACTCGGATAACCCCCGAAAAACCCCGACCAAATCCGCACAATAGGATAAAGTACAAAATCGTTATCGTTATTTAACTCGTCAGGTAGTGGTTCGCCAATCGCATTATAGTGCTGCCGCAAAATACTTAACTGTGCGAAAGAGAACATGAGTGATATAGTACAGGAAGAAGAGAGGAGGGGCAAGGGATTTTAATACTAACCGGATAAACTCTGAACCATCTGGAGCGACATGCGGAGCGAATCATTTAGCTGCAAGACAATTAACTGAACTTGATTGTAAAGATCACTTATGGAATAATTGTCTCTTCCAAAGAATTGCTGCAAACCATTCCTATCCACTTCTAAAGTATAGGTTGACATTATGCCGGTTCCTAGCGGAGTGTTCTTAATTACGTACTTCCAAGTAACAGGTGAACCGGTAATTGGTTGCGAAATATTACCAGGAGTTCCTGGCGTTGTACCTACTGCTTGTGTTGCTGTTGCCGTAAAAGTAATACCATCACCTAATGATGTCCAGTTAAGTTTACCAGATGTAGTGGCTTGAATTAACTCTCCCACAAGGTTTGTTGCATACGAATTTTGGAGATCCAAAAGGGTTGTGGACATGTAAGTATATATCTATACTAACTTTAATTTTCTTCTCGGCTTAGGAACAAAATTACCCTAATCACAATCAGGAAAGTTTAAGTAACACCCTTGTCCTCCTGTAAATCCCGCACTATCAGTTCCCTTATTTTCTCGCTAACCGTCTTGTATTCCTTTTTACACTTTTTTTCCAATTTCTCAAAAAGAGAGGGTTGTATCACAACCGAAATTAACCGTGTTGTCAGTTCTTTCTTCATATACTATAATATAGTATCTCAAAACGAAAATTAAGAAAAAATTATTGAAAATCTTCCTCCTCTTGCCATTTTCCCTGGCGTGTGGTAGAGTGAGAGGTACGAATATGAAGGGAAAATCGTCTGCGAATTACGTTTGCTCCAAATGCAATAAACCATTCACTTATGACGGACAGACCGATAATTTTATCATTTATGATGCAAAAGATGATAAAGTCCTAATCCTATGCAGGAGTTGTAGTAAAGTAGCACGATCACGATTGAAAATAAGGAAAATAAAATGAAAACCCCTAAGGAAAAGTTTGATGGAGTAATTATATTTAACATATGCGTAGGGAATGCCTCACTAGATGCCGCTATGGAATATATTGAAAAAAGGAAAAAAGCAAACGATTTCAATAGGTGGCCAGATAATTATGACCGTTTGTGGCTACCCACATGGAACGATAATAAGGACAGCATACAGTTAATGCCCTTTAATCAATTAGGAAACAAATAATGTCGCAACGAGTAGCTACCAGAAATGGTAATAAAAACCTGTTATTAGTATGTCCACATGGGTTTGATGATACCAATACGGATATCATAACCGAAGAGTTAGCATCTTCGCTTGATTGCTTCTCTCTCATCAATTACGGATGGGAAAGGACGCGAAAGCCGGATGATGTTAAAGGGTGGGCCGATTGTAATAACAGCAAACACGTTATGGATAAAAATTCGGTTGTGTTCGCCGAATTCGGCAAACCGTTCATACAAATGCGGGCAAAGATATACAAGTTTAACAAGTCATTTTACACTCTTTATATTCACGGTTGTGGCAGCCGTGTTAGAAAAGTCACTAAAGACCCCGATTTGGGTATGATTATCGGTTTCGGACAAGGTACTACTCCGTCACTAACTTGTGAAAAATGGATGGCCGAGGTATTAGCAATTCATGCTACTGCGAACAATATCAAAACATACTTGGGCAAAGCCGATGGCGATTATGCAGCATGGCTACAAAACAATATGTGCCAATATTATCGCAAGAAACGACCTGAACCGCTTATTCACAGTATGCAGTTAGAAATCGTGAGTGCTTTGCGTAAAGACAGTAATTGTAAAGCGACAGCTACGCTGCTAGCTAAAGCCATTGACGAATTACTTAAATTAGATATCAAAGGTGGAGACCCGAATGCAGGGAAGCAGTTGAATATACCGGAGTGTTAGATGTGTCAAAACGGTAAGTGCGATTATCCCGCTCAATTTCACATAACTTCTGATAGTCCTTACATCTGGGTTGAAAAAGATTTAAGGGGCACAAACACATCTCTCAAGAAGTTGCTTGCTGATATGTCTGACGAACAAAGAAAGGCCATTTCACATCAATTTCATAAGCAAAGAGGAGGGACAGTAAAGATAAGTGATGTTACTGAATTATATGTATGTCCAGAAAGTTTCCAGAAAGTTGTAAAGATAAATGGCCTTAAGTTATATGTGCAAGCAGAAAGCTTCCAACAATGCTAGTCATTATATTCGGTCGTCCAGGTGCCGGCAAAGGTACTCACGGAAAAACCTTAGCCAAAGCTTTTGGCATACCATATATTGGAACTGGCGATATTCTAAGACAAAGAGCAGCATGCGACCTTAAAATTGGCAACTTAATGGAAGAATATGCGGCCAAAGGCCACTTATTGCCCGATGAAATCCTGAATCCAATTGTATTAGATTGTTTATCAAAACATAAGGATAAAGGGGCTATCATCGATGGCTACCCACGCAACGAGACACAAGCCCGTTTCTTATTAGGATATCATACAAGTAATGAAATAAGAATCGATTGGATATTGAACTTTGTTGTATCCGAACTAGTAGCCATTAAACGTCTTATGAAGCGAGGCAGAAGTGATGATTCTGATATTTCCGTTATCCGAGATAGAATGGAAGTTTATGAAAAGGAAACCTTGCCTGCTCTGTGCTTACTAGAACAACATTTACTAGTTAGTACGGTAGACGGCGAAGGAAGTATTGAAGAAGTGAAAGAAAAAATCATCTTGGCTTGGGAGGACTACTCGCGGAAGGTCTTACGAGCATATTACGACAAATTTATCGATCAAGAATTAAGAAGTAAAAAATACATCTTGCAACGTAATATGGAAACATAAATGAACCAATGGGAAGAGTTGAAGCGTATTAAGAGCAAGGTAGGGATTTTATTCATCACGGAGGATTTCGGTCGGACAAACTATTGGCTTATAGAGAGTATTCAATTCAGGGAGAATTGGGGCGGGGGCTTCGCGGTTAAACTGGATAGTATTACAAATCCAGTCTTCGATAAGGGAGAAGTAGCAATAACTTATTTTAACAAATACTACAAAGAAGTTCCGAAGAATGAAGTGCCAAAAGAGTTGCAACAATATGATAGGAGATTCCAATGAATGTCTGGCAAATTCAAGGGCAAATACGTGCAGTTAAAAAAGAAGCATTAAAGAAATATAAGGGGAAGAAATTAGACGAAAAAGCATGCAAGAAATTGGTTAAGGATATTATTGAAGCAGTAAATCAAATCTGTCGCGTAGATATAATAGTTTCCAAAGAATGGATCGTTGAAGATATTATCATAGACACAGGGATGGGGATGATGCCGGTGTGATTTCCATAGCTAACCGAATTATACCAACGATAAATCTTAAAGAAGAAGATAGTGCCTATAAGATCATATATGCTATCATTCCCTGGCCTGATAAAAGTATAACCTATTATTTAAGTTATGGAGATTGGCCGTTACTACGAAACACTGGCGGCGGGATCTGTCATAGCGAGATACTCCGAAAGTACGATAAGACTAGCTATTTTACTAATGTAGTCAATAGCGAAAAAGATTCTGCCGGAATATGTATAGGTGCTCTCGTTAAGCTTGTATTGATTAAGAACCCCCAAAATATACCGATGGTACTGGCTTTTCTAACACAAGTCCCATATGATAGCAGTAAGTTTTTAATCAATACATTTACGAATAAACCAAGTATTCTTTATCCACCATCGAACGGACGGTAACTTGAGGTGAGCACCCCAATCGTATGCTGAAAATGACGAAAACCGACGAATTGCGGTTATGATTGGGGAATCATCTAATCAATTTATCCAATGCTTTACTGGCTCTGTCGCCATATGTAATATTCGTAGGTTTTCTATTGATTTTCCAATCGTCGCCGATAGAAATGTATTCATTATTGTTTGTAGTTTTCCGAGCGACGGCGGCGTTCTCATCATTAGCTATCGCTAACAACCAAACCTTCTTCTGAACTTCTAATAAATCGTGGTGACTTTGCTCGGACAATCTATCTACTGCCGCTTTCAAGTTATTATATGCCCTTTCAGAGTCAAACTTCTCTGATTTGTTATTATCTACTTCTCTGCTGGCGACTGGATTAGTTTGGTCACTTGTACTGCCGTGAATCAAACTACCAAATTTGTCGGGAAACATCCACGCAAAAATACATATTAAAATTAGAATTAGCACTACAATTCCAAGACCAACCGTTAATAAATTGGATTTATGTGACGGTCCATTTGGTTCACCTACATCTTCTCGCAATTTATTTTCCCAATCATCAGTTGTTACTACGATTGGTTTGCTTACAGTTGGTTGACTTGCCACTTTAAGTTGCTCAAGTCGTTTACGAGCAACTGCTTTTTCTACTTCTAGACGTAATTGTTCTCGGTTCATACTATATCTATACCTTGTAGAGCGGTTTTCAACGACCAAGTTTACTCTGGAGGAAATTGGTGAACTTCAATAGTTCTTTGCCAACCGAGGCTAATTTCCACGCTCGGTAATTATCCTTATCATATTGATTATGTTTTTCTTCGTCTGGGTTGTAATGTTGCTCTACCGCTTGACGCCAAACTTGAAGATTTTGTTGTATGAGTTTCATCGCTGCTTGTGGTAAGTTGGCCATCACCTCCTTTTCGGATATCTCGCCTTTGCCGTATAAGCCAAAGAAATTACCCATATAGTTTGCAGCCGATGTTGATGTGTTTCTAGGTTCTTTCAGTATAAAATTACACCAAAATGCGGCATCTTCCCGATATCTCGATGCGGCGTGATAACCTAAGTTAATCATAAACGTGCCTTGTGGATAAACTTTTACGTAGTCGGCAGTTTCGCCTTGAACCTTGGGGGCTTTACCGAAACCCAATAATGTACAAATCTGCTGAATAAGCATCTGTGTATATCGGCCTCTATCTTGTCTAAAATTGTTCGGGTTAGCAAGATAAGTGTGAATATTTGATATCATCCTTTCTAAATTGCTATCTAGAGTTTCTTCATCATCGAGTGGAATTTCAAAGTTTTCAGTATGGTAATCATGCCCGTGTTGCAGTGAGAGAAAGATTTGACCTCTTAAAGAGTGTCTTAATATATTTTTCTCGTGCGGCTCGGATGGTTCTTCGTAATTCAACGACAAAGTTCCGGACATTCCATTTATTTCACCTCTTGCGGTCATACGAACTCTGTTTCTGTAGGAACTATCCCTTGCCATACTAGTACGATGGTCTTGAAAGATAGCTTCGCCTAATTTGTTCAGCATTCGTGTTGCTAGATTTTTATAGATATTTACCGGACTAACTTGGAACTTTTCAAGCTGCGTAAATGCCATTGGATTTAATATAACCACCTGGGATGGTTCGTTGCTGTGGATTATAGAATCTCCGTCATCGATAAGAGCATCAAAGCCACCTGCCTTCTTAAAGAGTTTGTTCCAAGTTATGTTTTTTTGCCAATTATGATAACGACCACTGGGGGCATATTTTTCATATTGGGCATTTACGGCTTTATCCATAGTTTGCCAGAGGAAATGACCTGCTTTTGCAACTATACCAGGGCGCTGGTGGGTAGCATGTTGACGATATTCACCAATTCCCATCTTATCAATTAAGTTATCGGCCTCTGTGTGGGTCAATTTGGATAGGTTTAGAACTTTGGCATTGTCTTTAAGTTTCAGGATGAATGTATAGGGCATCCCGAAGAAATGACTATTTCTATTAAATGTCTTATTCAGCACATAGGATTTTGGAAATGTAAAGATACCTACTGGGTCCGTATGAGTAGGATTAGGGTTGATGCCTACCTTATCGACATTACTAAAATGCACCAATACATCATCAGGTTGGTTCCGTAAATAGTCGAATAGTTTAGGTAAATAGTCAGATACAGCCTCCAAAATATTCTGTTCTAGCCAATTCTTAAATTGCATAAATATATATATAGTATGAAAATTATTATCGCTCTTATGCTTCTATTCTGTGCTTCTACTGCCCTGGCTCAGGATATAAAGCTTGAAGGAAAAGGGTCCGTTGGACATATCTCAGGATATGCAGGGGCATCAAAATGGAATATTAGAATGCTTGTACTACGGCACTGCCCAGATGAGAACGGTGTTAGTGATGCCGCATTAGCGATGCAAGCCGCTAATTTAGGAGCCTCCAAGGGATTACACATTAAAGACCTTGGCGATTTTCGCGTGAATAGCGAGGGACTAACGGGTACCGAAGCCAAATTCGCATGGAACGAGCAAAAATATACTGGGGAAAGCCTCAAAGAGTTTATTGGTCGAGAGATGAAAGTTGATGCTAGGCCGGGCGATACATTTATTGTATATACCATCGGACATGGCGGAGAAGATGGCGGTATGGCAACATTAGGACAAAGAAGCGACTTTATGAATATTGTTGCTTCATTAAGCGAAGAGCAAAAACAGAGAACATTATGGTGGCAAATGAGTTGTCATGCGGCTGCATGTCTGCCGCCTATTTCGTCGCTGCCTGAAAAAGGACAAAAGTTATTCACCATGATTGCTAGTTCTACTGCCGAAAATCTCAGTTATTTCGGCGTTGAGGGCGAAATCCTACAACAATTATTTGTTGCCTTAGCAGAAAATAGTCCATCTATAAATCCAAATAGAGGCAATACTATCACTGCCGATGATTTGCGTGGGTTTCTTCTTTCAATAAATAGCGGAATAGATAAACTAGTTTTCGCCAGAAGTGGCGATACGGTAATATTTGGCGTTGGCGGATTCCCTCATGTACCTATTGTAGACGAGAATAATCCTCAAGGCACTTATCCTGATGACTACGTAACAGTGCCGTGACTTACTAATATTTCTATTGTAGAAAATCGTCTTTACCGTGATATTCTGGTTCGGGATGACGAGGTACGAAGTGGGTTTCCCACCACGGTCTATTATCCTCTTTAACTGGTGGTTGAGTTACATGAGGATTACTTGCTTGAACCAGAGATTCAATTCTTCGTAGTAAAGTCAAGATTTCGCTACTAGATGAATCTAGTTTCTGTTCTAGCTGTACGATTCTTGCTTCAAGTTTTACAACTGGATTTGGACGATAGCCCGTTGGTTCAGGAGTAATCTTCTCTCCTACACTCAACCATAAAATCGCTTTTGTGATATTCCGTAGCATTTTTTACAATCCTTGATAATGCGGACAATTACATGATCCCCGGATCCCACGACTTCGGAGCAAACACGCTAACAGAGGCAACGGCTTTAATTCTTGTTTGTCGCCAATAACTTTGGGTAATAGATAATATCATAATTGATTCCAGGTAGTAGATGTTGTTTCTGGTATTCGGCGTTAGCTACAAGTAGGTCCGAAACAATTTTATCGGCTGCGACCTTAGTTAAAAAACTTGCTTGCTTTATCTCAGAACCCCAACTGTTACCATTTATGTAATAGCTTTTGTTTGACGTATTCTTGATTATATACCTCTGTTCATCTTGTTTATCAGCTTTATAGGGCGTCAAGCAATGCGTAGGACATATTAATGTTTCTTTCCCAATCAACTTAGCGAAGTGTATGTCTATTTTAAGAACAATATATGGTACATCTGGATATTCGGCGAAGGCAAGGAACTGCTTAGAGACACGCACTTTATCATTTGGCTTAATTGTGAAAGAACTCGGAGTTGTGTTGTTTGGCGTGTGAAAATAACCACTCGGTTTAGTATTCGGCTTCCGTTCTTTTGAGTAAATTGTATCGCCTTTATCGACGTAATATTTATCTTTCTCATTCAGAACTTTAACCAATTCGTCAGCTTCCTTTGCGGTAATTTCAACAGCATCTTCTATCTTCCCGCTCCATCTATAAGGATATCCTATGGAGGGCTCAATACAATAATAAGGGTAGTTAAGGTGCGACGATTTAACAACCCACTCTTTTTTGTCTTTCTTCATATCTATAGGGATGCCGCCATGCTTTCTTGCATTTTCCTTTGCTTCTTCTTCGGTTAGGTATGTCGCATTATCCAAATTGCCCCAAGGCCAAGCATGCTCACTGCTGCTGCCTCCATAAGTAGGAAAACCAAAATAAACGGGAGTGCCCTTAAAGTTCCATGTAATAACCCAGTTCTTTTCCACCTCCGGTTTATCAAGAGGCTTACCATTCACATCAACCGTGTTCGGAGTAACCATATCTACTCTAATTGAAATAATTGTGTTGTAAGTTCCCCAAGTAGCATAATAACGTCCTATTTCCTTTTTTGCCTCTTCCTTAGTGTAAAAAGAAGCATGTTGGAAATCATTTCGCCATTCACCGGAGCCATATGAGGCAGGAGACTTAGAATAGTAATACTTCTTATGCCCAACATGACTCGTGTGTTGGATAACCCAGATTTTGTCATTTTTGATTTCTATGGCATGGCCGCCGTGCTTTCTTGCTTCTTCCTTTGCTTCTTCTTCGGTTAAATATGTCGCATTATCCAAATCAGTCCAAGCGTAGCTAGTACCACCATTAAAACGAAGATAAATCTTGTCGCTCTCATAACCGTTATTATATTCAACAACCCAATTCTTTTCTTTGTTAAAAGTTCCATCGCCCATCACTGATTCGTACTGCTCTTGTGTAAGAGGAGGTATTTGAGAACTCCAACCATATGCACTGCCGTAGCCAACGGGGTTAGGAACATCTCTTACATAGCCGGGTGGTAAGCAATGTTCTACTGGTTCAGCGTCAATTTTCTGCCCTAGAACTGCTCTGACGATGTTTTTCAGCATTTTTGCGAAACTCCTGTCCCGTCAGCATATCAGGATTGGGATTTGATGTCAAGTTTTTCAAGGAACTAAAATGATGGTGACAATAATTTCTCAGTTCTACGACGACCACTGCCACAAACGGCTGTAACCTTATCGTCTCCATGAGCGTTAATTCGGACGTGTCCCGTCCTATTTTTCCCTAAGTTTTCAATTAAACTTTGGCGATTAAAAGCAAAATCTTTAATGTTATTTGCGGCTAATACATCCCTATCATGTGTCCTACCGCATTCGCATGTCCATTCTCTTTCGTTAAGTTTAAGGTTACTGTTGATTTTGCCACAACTACACATTTTACTGCTCGGCTCAAATCTACCAATTTGTAAAATATTGCTTCCATACCACTCACCCTTGTATTGAAGCATCCTTACGAAATTGCTCCAACCAGCCGAGGATATTGAATATGCTAAATTGTGATTCTGCAACATTTCCTTTACACTTAAATCTTCAAGACAAATAGATTGGTTCTCTCGTATTAGTCTTGTTGATAACTTTTGTAAGAAGTCATTTCTTTGATTTGCTACTTTTTCGTGAAGTAAAGCTAACTTCAATCTTGCTTTCTCTCTGCGATTGCTGCCTTTTACTTTTCTATCTTTCCATCGTGAAAATAGTTTCAATTTATCTGCGGATTTCTCTAAGTATTTAGGATTTTCTACTCTCTCGCCAGTGGACAGAGTAATAAAATGTCTCAGTCCCAAGTCAATTCCGATTGCTTTCTTTCTATCCGGTTTCCTTTTCTTTTTTGGTTGTTCAGTTGTTTCAACCACTACCGAAGCAAAATATTTATTTGTCGGCGTCTTACTTATAGTAACTGTTTTAATCGTCCCGTTAAACTTGCGATGCAATGTTGCTTTAATATTTTTGATTTTTGGTACAGTAATTGTTTCCTTATCAAAATCTACTTTGTTACTTTGCGGACACTGGAACGACTGGTAACTTGATTTCTTCTTAAACTTTGGGAAACCATTCTTCTCTCGGAAGAAACGAGTATAAGCGTTGTCCAAGTTTCTTAATGCCATTTGTAGCGACTGGGCATTAACTTCGGTAAGCCATTCTATTTTTTGTTTCAATTTAGTTAATTCGCCGTTCAGGTCTATACAAGATAGACCTTTCTTTGTTTCTTTATATGTTTGTATTTTAGTTTCTAGCCCCCAATTGTAAACAAATCTTGAACAACCAAAATGTTTGCTGAAAAGTGCCTTCTGTTCTTCTGTGGGATAAATCCTATATTTGTACGCTTTCAATATCATTACAACTTATATAGTAATATAATTTAGAAAAAATCTAATTTTTTCTAAATATTTAGAAAATTTTCCAAAATATACTCCACTAAATATAGAGAGTGTATGCGTTATAGGGCTGCAGCTAATATAAGTATCGAGTTTGAGAGCGATGACACTCATATTGCTGCTTCAAATAATTTCAAGAATATAATAGATAAACTTTTTGAGAGCAGCAAAATAGGCGACTACAACTCATACTCATCACAAGTCAATTTGTTAAATGTACCGACCAAACGCCACCCAAAGAGAATCGGCGAGTTTACAATTGAGGAAGTTCTTCCGTATATTACGGAATATGAGTCCTATAAAACATATACCGTAAATGGACAGAAATACGAAGTACGAATGAATATAGACAAGTACTTTGTGTTTCTCGAACATATCCATTGTGCTGCTTGTAACTTAGAAGGAACAAAGATGATGTTGGAATTGAGTACGGAAGACATTCCTCATTTCAACTTGTACGGAGTTGATAATGGTAAGTTAGTACTGATGAATAGAGACCATGTTTTAGCAAGAGCAAACGGAGGAAGAAATCACAAAAATAATTATATTACAACATGCCTTTTGTGTAACAACTTGAAAGCGGATGCCGATATTACCTACAGCCAACTATCAGGACTAAGACAAATATACAACAAACACAAGGGCAAAATGCCTCAAAAGGAATTCACCGCTATGATTAAAGAAACTAGGAGTAAGATGGAAAAGGAAAATAAGTTATGAGCGGAATACCAATAAAAGTACTGGGTCTTCAGAGAACGGGAACAAATTATATTAGTAAGTTATTGACAAAAAACTTTCCTCAAATTGAGATAGATGAAAATCACGGCTGGAAACATGGTCCCTATTGTGGATATTTATTCGACGAACCAAGCGTAATAGTAGTATCTAAGAATATTTATGCATGGCTACCTTCCGTGTGGAAATACTGGAAGTTAAATCAGGGTCTAGGCCCTGATTTATCTAACTTATCCTTTGAGGAGTTTGTATTAAGTAGCCCAGTATATCTAGAAGGAAGTATCGATGTCCCTTACTTGATGAGAGCAACTAACATAGTTCAATTCTACCAAAATGCATATTTTCATTGGCTATCTATACGATTCAGCAAGTCAGACAGGAAAATATGCCTAGTTCGCTACGAGGATATTCTCACTAACTATGAGCAGACGCTTCAAGATATAGCCACAACTTTCAAGCTAGAAACGCCAAAGAATGAAAATATCAATCACGAAATATTATGGAACGGAAGTTTAGATTCCGAAAACGAGAAAAGACCCTTCACTAATCGTGACTACTATCTAAATAAGGATTATATGGAAATGTACAGCGATGCTCTTATCAGGTTTATCCACAAGGAATGGGATGAAAATGTAATGTCGCAGTTGGGGTACAGGTTGGAGAAGAGTAAAATCTTCGAGGAATACATCTTTTAGTGCTATTTGAGAAACCGTCTATTTGTCCTTGTTGGATACTAAGTCATCCACGCTCCGGTTCTCTTCTTTTGTGTAATCTATTAAATAATACCAATTTATTTAGACCTAAGTTTCAGGAATGGTTTGCAATAGATACAACCCATCCACAAGGCTATTGGCCGGCTCTTCAGAATATACCATGTGAAGATAGATATTCCCGTGTTATGCAAGAGGAGTTCCCTCCATACTGCAAAATACATAAGTGGCAATACGATCAATTTTTTACCAATAGACAGAAACCCAAAATTGAACAAAAACTTCCTGGCATCAAATATATCCAGTTAAAAAGGCGAGACCATATCGCTTGTGCTGTATCAATGTATTTGGCTCATATCACAGGTATCTGCCATTCAGATAATCTTACTCACTATCAGATGATCGTACCCGAAGTACCAATAGATGATAAAATGTTGCTTAAATGCTACGAAATAGCTATCAACTATTATAGCCATTGGGACGAATATCTAGGGAACAGTAAGGTATTAGTTATACACTACGAAGAGTTCTGCCAAAATCCCGCTAGTACACTAGTTGATGTAATCAACTATTTGGATATACCTTGCAATGTAGTTGCCTTGGCAGAAAATAGTGTTAAGCAAAATAAGCTAGTTAAATTAGCCAACAAACAAACAGAAGAATTGAAAGATAGATTAAGAATATTGATTAGTACATCATCGGATATGTTGGATGCATAGATTCTCCCAACTCATTATAGATGTCTTGTAATTTGGATAAATAAGGGAATACCCAAGAATGTGCCATTTTTTTACACTCATTGTTAAGCAATTTTTGACATTGAGAATATAATAAATGTAAAGTACCATCATCACGATGTTCTTTAAGTGTGGTAGTAGAACCAATATTTTTATTCACCGCACTCAAAGTGGCTTGTATCTGCTTTATAGGCAAACGAGGTATTTTATTTAATTCATAATCATAGTGATAAAACAATACAGATGCCGCACTATGACTAAGTAATGGTATATGTACCGAAAGAGGATGAGCGTGCCTTGGATTGATGGCATAATTATCCGTAGAGCAATAAATATAATAATTTTTATCACCCCAAGGATGATAACTTTCCCACCTAATCCCGTAGAATTGGTCGATATCTTCAATGCTCTCTAACGTGGTTACTAAGTTAGGGCTCAACCAATCATCATCATCAATCGGAATTATTAAACAATTAGTGTTGTAAAGGTCTGATACATTTTTAATGATACTGGCATTGCTAACATTTTGGAGACTTTCCTGGGCTAATAATTGTAATTTATGCCTGAATATATTATGCGGCATTGTGAAAGTTTTATTCCAAATGGAAATAACTTTATCGACACCGTTGTTATAGTTTTCGGGACGAAACGTCAGCCAATTTATATCTGTCCTGAGATAAATGTAGTACCTAAACGGCCCCATACTATATTTAGTTAGTTGGAGTTAGCTTCCACTGTTTTTTGGATACAGGTTTCTTACATCTGCAACATAGTTTAGGTTGGAATTGATGTCGGGCGCCACAGTGAGGACATAAAAATGTCTGGATGGATTTCATAATAACCCCAATAAATACTTTCCGTACTGGTTATTTTTCATTGGTTCGGCTAATTTAGCAACTTGTTCTTTGCCAATAAAGCCCATTCTAAATGCAACTTCCTCCAGACAACCAATCTTAAGACCTTGCCGGTGTTCAATAGTTTGTATAAAGTTAGACGCTTCCAACATAGCGGTCGGCGTCCCTGTATCAAACCACGCAGTACCGCGACCTAACGTAGCTACTTGTAGACGACCTTGTTCAAGATATAACTTGTTCAAGTCAGTTATCTCTATTTCACCCCTGGACGAAGGCCGGAGCGTCTTTACCAACTTAAATACATCTTTATCATACATGTACAATCCAGTAACAGCTAAACTGGATTTGGGATTAGCGGGTTTTTCTTCGATAGAGATAATCTTATCTCCACGCACTTCCACCACCCCAAATCGTTCTGGATCGGATACATGATGTACGAAGATATAGTTAGAGGTAGTGGTACTTCTATTACGTAATGCTCTCGCCAAGTCATGTCCATAGAAAATATTATCGCCAAGAATTAGACATGATGGATTACCATCTACGAACTTTTCAGCTATCAAAAACGCCTGAGCAATACCGAGAGGTTCTGGCTGTTCGGCATAAGATATATTGATACCGAACTTAGAGCCATCTCCAAGTAGCTTCTCAAACAACGCTCTATTTGATGGATGTACGATAATGATTATATCTTTGATACCCGTCAGCATCAAAATAGACAACGGGTAGTATATCATTGGCTTATCGTAGATTGGAAGTAGTTGCTTGCTGATGACGAAACTTGCAGGGTAGAGGCGGCGCGATTCGCCGGCGCTTAATATAATGCCTCTTCTATTCATTTAATTTCTCCTTAATTATGGCGTATAATCATTGATGCGAGCAGGAAAACCAATAGTATGCGACGAAGTAGAATGTATCTTTTTACCATGTAGCCCCCAAATCTTCATACCTAACAGGTTGTTCACATCTATGATTGGTTCAACATAGTTCTTAGGGAAATCCAATGGAGTAAATAGTTTACTCTTAAAATATTCAATATCCTTCCTATCTTGAATTTTATCTTCCCAATAGTTCATTTCAATTCTTCCTTTTTATGGTCAAAGTAATATAATACTGCAAACCCTATGGTGGTCAGAACTAATACCGGCCCACAAATCAATAACATTTCGGCAATTGGTCTATATGTTTTATATGCTAAACAACTAACCCCGGTATTAGTCAAAACGCCGCCAATACAAAGTAGCGTATAACAATATATTAAATAAATGTATCTCATTCCTCTATATCTAATCCTTCAATAATTAATTTTGCTCTTCGAGTTGTACCATTCATGGGAGCCGTACCTTCAATAACTACCTCATTGAACTGTAGACTATTGTTTTGCCACGCTTTCCAACATTGGCCCATCGTACCCAAATAAGTAGGTTCTTGGGACTCATTTATTTGTTTAATTGCGGTGTTGTAATCACAAAAACACCAAGTATGACTGTGATGGTGGATTTCAGCTACTTTGCAACCCAGATGAACATTCCACTCCAATGGAACTAGTTCTTTATTATGTTTGAACTTTGCGATTAGCACATTGGTCAACTCTGCGAGTTTCATATATAAAAAATCGTATCGTGCCCTCAATGTTTGTTTTATTTGAGGAATATAGTAGCAAGTTGCTTCTAAATCGTATTGCACGTATTATTCCTCTACTAAAATCGCTTTTATATTATGGATTTCTAGAACATTATATTCGTGCTTACCGCCGTCCAAGCTAGGAACCAGTGTAGATGTACCCGTAGCTAACAATCTATCGCCGACCTTAATACCCAATTCATCGGCTTTTAGAGACGAACCAATGGCTACAACCCTCACTTGCCCTTGGTTCATGTTCTGTTTGGCGTCTTCGCCGATGTACAAAGACGTCCCAAGAACCTCGTCTGGATTTAGACGTTGAACCAGGATACCTGAGCCAAATGGCTTTACATCCTTGATTTTCTTAAAGTTTTTGTTGCCGTGGCAGCAATGTTCGCTACCGCAATCTTCCATAGTTGATACTAGTACTTTCTCTTTCATGATATAATTCCTCCTCAATTATTATAGCGAACCATAAATATAATGCAATGCTCAATTTCAAGAAATGGCTAGAAGTCCAGATGGCTACAAAAGGCGATGTAGGCATTGGCGGTGGTAATGGCACGGACGATAGCGGAGGCGGCAGCGAAGGTAGTGAAGGCGACAACAAATGGATAGAACTACTTTATCAAAAAAAGAAACAAATAGATGAATGGATGCTTCAATCTTCAATATTATCTAAACTGAAAGCTCTATTAGCTGAAAAACTATTAGCAACAAGACCAGTCGGTCCTCAAAGTCCTATAATACTACCGCGTTCTGGCTATGTATTGCTATACTGGAGATTAGTAATAAACAAAAATATATTAGATGAAATAGGTTTATTATTTAAGAAATCTGATTTATGGAAACCGTTAGGTATAACGGCAGGAGAACTTTGGTCGTTTGTAGATACCCCGCGAGTACTTCAATTTCTTCTATATCAAACAATAGGTCAAATCTTAGACAAGGATTTAATAGAAAAAAGCGTCAACGCTAGATTGTTCGATTACCATCAAGATAACCAACAGAAGATAGCAGAAATGCTACCAAATGCGGTATTATCCGACCCAAGATTTAGTTCAGAAGTGGGATGGGGCGGTGATGAAGGATTTAGTATATACGCAAGAGGTACTATTACTTACAGATTAAGAAACTCTAGGAAATAGCGGAGGTATCTTAGCTGGGACACTTAAAAGTGGTACGCCTATACTATTCCAAGTCAAAGGAAAGCCCATACTTGTGGCAATTTTAGAACAAGTGTCTGGTAGAAATGGGGAGAGAACAACAGTAAGTTCTTTGATAGAGTTCATCAATTCGTAAAGTATTTTCTTGTCTTTAGTTTCCCAAGGTTTTGTCTCATTCACGAATTCATTACATTTATCTACAAAATCAAAGATAAGGACAAGAGCTTTATCTAACTCGAAGTTCATTACATTCAGATTAATAGTTTGTATATCAAATTGACGGGAAAGTCGGTAGTCGTTAGATGTTTCTAACCCTATTTTCGCAGCAAGCGTAGTTGACCTACTTATCAAATTACCTAATTTATTAGCGAGTTCTTTATTCAGATGTTCAACTAGCAAATCTTCCGAATAGGTAGCATCGTGAAAAATAGGACGACGCAATAAAGAATATCGCACAGCATCAGTACCATATTTATCGATCAACTCAAATGGGTCAATTATGTTGCCATTACTTTTACTAATCTTTTCTCCGTGCTGATTGAGATAGCCGTGAATGACGACACGTTTCGGCAATGGATAATCAGCAGCCAATAGCATCGCTGGCCAAACTGCCGTGTGAAACCAATTTATTCCCTTACCAATTAAATGCGTGCCTGGAAAATATCCAGCACAAGATTCACAATCACTACCCGTCAAATAGCTCAAAAGGGCATCAAACCAGACATAGATAGTTTGCTCGGGAAGGCCGAAACCATCTATGCCAATCGGAGAAGATATTCCCCAACCCGAATAAGGTCGAGAAACACAAACATCAATCAGAGGCCCGGATTTAATACGTTCTACAACTTCGTTAGCTCTAAACTTAGGGAAGACACGATATTCTAGGAAGTGGAGCAATTCGTCTCTATATTTATCTATCTTGAAAAAATAGCATTCTTCACTTAGAGTTTTTGGTGTTGTCTTATGTTCGGGACAACCACCATTTATCAATTCCTTAGATGTAATAAAACTTTCGCATCCTTCGCAATAGAAACCTTTGTAAGTTCCTTTCGTAATTTCGCCCTTGTTGTATAATTTACGGAAGATATCCTGAACTACTTGTTTATGAACTGGGTCGGTTGTTCTTATGAACTTGTCGTAGGAAATATTTAGACACTTACATAAAGCGATAAATGCCGAGGCGTTGCGGTCTACCAGTTCGCGTACAGGGCAATGTTCTTGTAGGGCGGTACTATAGTTCTTTTGTGCATTCTCATCGGTGCCAGTTAGAAAACGCACATCGTAGCCGCGCAATCTGTGCCATCTAGCAACCACGTCGGCAACAACCTTCTCAAACGCATGTCCTATATGTGGACGTGCATTCACATAATCCATTGCCGTTGTAATGTAGTACTTGTTGTCGTACTCAGTGTCCATGTTGGTCGTCGGTTGGAAGACGCTTGACAATCCTAACGTTTTGGCCAAACAACAATCCCCGCCAGTTGAAGACGCCTATTATTATAGCCGCAATGATCCAAGAGCCGAAAACAAAGTACCAGCCGGGGTTTTCGTTGAAGTATTGAATCATTGGCGGTTCTCTTTTTCTCACAAAGAAACAAACCCATCCTAGTTTCCTAAGATGGGCTTGTTCGCGGGCGTTGCCAACGTGCGAGACATTAAAGCATATGCTCAACTAAGCTCTCTGACGCAGGTTCTTCCACTAACTTGCATTCAATTTTATTCACGTCATTAAGTTTGGCCCAGAAACGAAGAACCTTCTTATTTTTCAATGGACTATCTTTAGTAAGAAAGAAGCTAATCGAATCAAAATCCTTTGCCCCCTTACGGACATAAAGACGATCTACGGTAAGCACAGAACCTTTAGGTATAGTTATTTCGCGGGGTTTGTATTTATAGCGACGAACCCAAGCTCCCCCAACCCAATCTCCAGCGTATGCATGAGAATAAGTACCTATATCCTCATCGTCAGGGAACAAATAGCTCCACAAAGCAGCATTACGTTTTTCGTCATGAAGATGAAAAGTCCACGCCTTCGTTAAACAAATCTTATCGCCAATCGCCGGAATGAACAACTTCATCCCAATCTCCCTTAAAGAGAGAGGTTCTTAACGATGATGAAATAAGCTAACGGGCCAAGAAACGGAAACACCGTGATAATTACTGCCCATATAACCTTGTTAAGAAGTTGCAACCCTTGATTTGTAATACAATCAATGAACATAAATATCCAGAATATAACTGCTAAAACACCAATAATACTCATTCCAGTAAACATAAATATACCTTTCTTTACTTATGTAAAACCATCCTAACCATATCACGTATGCTCTTAGGTATATCTACAGGACGTACCATAGCACGGATATCTAACTCAAACTTCCCTGTATTGTCGCCGTCCTCTACAAGGTTCAACGCCGATTCAATCGTAACAACCGTTCCGTTATTATGGTCTATACAAGACCATCGTAGAGGCTCGTCAAACTTGGTCTTAACTATATCAGCAAGGATATAATCCCACCAACCTAATGCATCTAACTGAAACTTATGTCCACTAATCATATCTTGGATAATTATATCCTGTCCGGCACTAACTATTTTAACTTTAGTATGACCAGACTTAGAAACTAATTCAAGTCCGCCCGATGGTAATTGAGGTAGATTCTTTAATTTCTTTTCTGCCGCTAATTTCTCTTGATTTGCTGTATATGTAACGGCTTCTTTTAAGGCTTCTGCGATAGATTTAATTACTGCTTGGTCGGCTGGCATGCGTATAAACTCCAATTTTCACTAAAAACACAAGTATCTAACTTTATTCTGTCATTGTATCAGAAATTAAGGGGAAGTCAATTCTTCTTCTTATGGGAACAGAACCAAGAATCAAGCGACATACCCCCCGACCCCACACACACAAGAAAAATGCAGCAACATAACATCGTGAAGTCGAGTCGGGCCTCATGGGCTGCTTTCCAAAATCCTGCTTGCATAAGCATCGGCAACTTAGTCGTCAAAATCGCAACGACCATGTTGATAATCATAGGGATTGCCGCCAGTCGGGTAAGCAAGCCAAAAATCAATAGTGTTCCACATAAGATTTCGAAAGATCCGTCGAATATCGCAAGAAACTCTGGCATAGGTAAGCCAATTTTTGCGAATCGTCCTGCACCCAGATTTACAGGGTCTACAAACTTCAATAAACCCTCAAGGAGGAATACACCACCTGTAACTACTCTAACTAACGCCACCCCGCCACATTGTGAAAACTTCATCATTCGGTCTCCCTAGATGTCAATCTTTTTCTTCTGAAACTCCAATATTGCCATTGAGATAAGCCCGCAAATAAACGACGCCAAAAGCCGGTATCCAGCCAAGAAGGAATGGTATAACCACAGCAAGAGTACATGACCACGATGGATACCCACGAATTGTATTCCACTTATACCATTCTTCGGGATCAATGAAGAATGTCATCATAAATAACCAAGTAAAATACCACGTTGTTCCCAAGCTGGTAAAAAGTAAAATAAACCACAATATATGGAAGAAAAGTTCTTTAAGTGGCTTCATTTATCATTTCTCAGCTTTCGCAAATAGGCAAGGCATACCTCCGCTTCTGATAAAGTTAAATAAGCACCATCGACAAGAGATAAATGAGGCTCCATATCGGTATGGTACGACAGAAAAGCAATAAGTTTAGGTCTCTTGTTTGTAGGGATTCGCCGGTATACCAGCATAGAACAAGGAGCGTGTTTATTTTCCTTAAAGGTTATCATTTTATTGCTTGAAAAAGTGCGTTAGTTGAGCCTTCATCCAGTTATGGTCGGCTACACCAACTCTTACATCTAGCAATTCTGCCCCAAACCGAACGGCAGATATCTTATCTAAGTAAGCCAATTTCTCGGCGTTGGTCTTTAAGCCGTCTAGTGTACATACAGGGCAACACGGCTCAACACATTTTGAATGATTAGCCATATATTCATCTTTCAAGTTATCCCAATTTAAACCTATCCACTTATACGGAAGGATCTGTGATTCTCCTTTCATACGACTAACGGATAAACCCCTGAGATATTCTATTTTCTTCTCAGTTGTGTCTAGCCCTTCTAATGTACAATCTGGGCAACACGGAGTTTTGCAATTTGGGTGCATTGGTTTCTTTCCAAGATGAAAGTTTGTTTCTCTTGAGAAATCAACAATCTGGTGCCTTGTAAGTAATCGGCCCTACAACAGTCACGTCGGGAGCAATATAAATAGTGTCTGTCGAATCCTGTCCGATTGTCAGACCGTGAGCCCCTCCCATCGCTCCTTGCTTAATGGAGGTATTCGCTACGTTTAATGTATTATGTCCAAGGCAGTCTAAATCAACGTAACACTTAGCAGGAAGAATCGTCCTTGGATGGTTTTCCTGGCCAATCGTTACTACATCTCCGGTTCCTCTCAGGATGATTCGCTCACTACATGTGATACCTTTGGCATTGAAAGGACCAGTACCACCATTGATTGTAACATTCTGCCCAATTACCTGAAGTACTCCGTTGGAATTAGTTTGGAGCAGAAAATGGTCATTATTCCCTCTAGCATCAATCCTAAGATATCCACCGCTAACTTCAACTAGCACATTGGAAGCAGATAATAGAGTTCTTTCTTCACAAATTTCCGCAGCAACAGGCAAACTTCTAATTTTTCTACGTTTCATTTTATTATCCTTACAAAAAATCATCTTTTTTTCATCCGAAACTCCTTCAATCATATCCAAAAATTGCCGGAGAATCAACTCTTTTTCTTTCCACGAACTTGCTTCACTCGTTCCTTCATCAATGCCATCCAAATATCGATTTCATCAATACCTTCCTCGCTGGCAAATTGTTTTACAGCGTCCCTTGTAGCCGTCTCTATATCTTCCTTGATTTGCTCGGCAGTAGCACCTTCAGGAGGTTTAATTGATTTTGACATACTACCTCGGTGGCATAATAAATTTCTGTGACACCGAAGCTATTTGACTCTCCTCTTCCATCGGAATACCGCATAGTTTCATTGCCGTTTTATAGAACAAAACCTTTCCAGTATAATAAGTGAGCGGTACGGGCCAAAACATAAAAGCTAAAAAGGCAATCAAATGGGAATCTGTCGGGTTATTTTGCATAGCCGCATCATAAACATGTTTGCCCATATAGCGGCCTACCGTAAAAAGACCAACCACATAAGCGGCAAGCCAATGATAAGGATTGTGTACATCAACCTTAGACATTAAATCGGCAATAGAAATCTTGGCATTAAAGAGGTTTTGGAGGTCCATTGAATTATTCCTTTTTGAAAGAGGTTGGGATAAACGCGGGTCCAAGCAACGCTTATCCCAACCGTTTCAGACTTGTCAAGCCCCTCTATCATACGACAGAAACATGTCAATTTCAAGTGAAAAATCATCGGTCGAACAGATTACGCAAAATTATCTTCTTAGAATTACGCCATTCTTTCTCCAAGAACTCTTCATTTTGGTTATCACCATACTGGTCTCGGAGAGTAAAAAGTATGCTTGCAAACTTAGTTTTAGATATTACTGTTTGAGCAAACTCTTTACGAGTGGGCATTTGCCAATATTGACGCCAAGTGTCGCATAATTGCTTGTATGCTTCGACTACTATTTGTTTATTTTTGGCATAATCTTCCTTGACCTCTGGAAAAATGGCCAACATTTCTTCGTCTTCTCCAAACATAAAATCAATTTGGTACTTGGGATTGAATAAATTACCAGATTCTCCTTTCATCGCATGGTAGGTAAGGTAGATAGGATTTTTCACTTTCCATCGTCGGTTTTGTTTGTCCCTAATAACTATACCTTCATACGTAGCGTCTTCATTAGCAACACTATCAATGTGGTCATGCACTTCGTCTATATTTCGGAAATGATAACTCTTGGGTCGGAGCATCTTATATGCTTTGTTCCTAACGATGTAATCACACTCAAAAGATGTAAGCTCCTCATAGCCCCTAAACGCACTTAGGAGATAAACTGCTGGCTCTTTATATGAACGGACAATTTTGTTATATGGAGATACTAACTCAAAAACATAGGTAAGTTGTGGGTCTAGATTTATCGCATCAATTTTACAACCGATAGCAATCTCAAAGATTTCAGCCCAAGTATAAGGAGAGAATTGCAATTTATCCGTAGCGAATGAGCCACGAGTACTGACCATCCACTTATTATTGAAGTTATATAATAGGAAAAGCGAGCCGTCTTCCTTAGATTGAGCTTCACAATGATGCCAGTTGAATAGTTCCATCTCTTCGGGATACTCACCGACGTTGAAAAACCGCTCGAAAGCTCTGGCGACTAATTCTTTTGTCCGCGAATGAAGTGTTAACGCCCTACATTCCCTTACAATAGGATGATTACGCGGCTTACTCTCAATAGTGTCATAGTTAAGAATAGCGAGAGGCAGTTCAGGATGCATACGTATATTAAGAGCGAACTCTTTTTCAAGAGTAGCTAAACTATTGCCAGGAGTGTTTAAGTACTTTTGGACTTCAAACATTTCAGTCCTGCCACTTTGGCTTTTTGTTCTTTACAGGAAGAGGCAAGTTGTCAATCATTTCTTTTAATTCAGCTTTAGTATGTCCTTCCCACAAAGAACTAACAACCCATTCTTTGGTTTTTGGATCATAATACACACTCCCTAAATGTTCTTCGCCTTGGTAAATCTCACACGCATTTCCAGATAGTCCATACTCATTACGATAATATTTAGCCCGATACTCTCCGTAGTGAAAATCTGGCGGAAAAAGTAATTCAAGATATCTATCGTTCTCCGCTTGTTCCTTCTTCGTTAGAACTATTTTTCCCTTGACCCACTTCATCTCTCAAACTCCCTATCTCGCCCTCATCTTCGGACGCAATCAATTTCAATTTACCATCTTTATCCGTAAAGAGCATCCCGTGAAGCAGTACAGTATCACAACCGCCGTGAGTAGCTAGATGTTTAAGTATTTCTCCTTTTGCATCTTCATTTCTAACCATACTACACGATTCTACCAACGCTCCATTTTCCGAAACATATCCGCCACTTAATTCCCCGCATAAACCAATAACAACTTTCGTTGGCTTTGCCTCTTTACTTGCCATTGTAAAGAAAGCATCAAATAAATCATTGAGTCGAAAAGGATCTTCTTTTTCGTTTGCTTCTATCTCTTTTATCAACTTTTCATCAGCTTCTAAATCTGGAGGATTTTGACTAAACTCGCCTTTTCTAGCTTGTTTTAATCCACGCTCAACAGATGTTCTCGTTTCTTCGTTCATCGCTCTCTCCTAACCAAAAGGACTGGCAAAATAGATTGGATCAATACCCAATTGGAACAAAATGTTGGTCATAATAACGATGGGCTTGATAAGAAAAAGGAAAATCAATACGCAGAATAGACCGCCGCTCCATTCGCCTTTTACAAAAGCGAAAATGCTGATACCAAGTAATAGGAGTTCGCAAATTACTATTACTATAAAAAGAAAGAAAGCCATCGTTAAGTCACTCTATCGGAAACAAATGTTCTACTCGGAACTATGTCTCTGCCCCAATAACAATGTTGCTTCACACGAATCTCATACGCTTCATCGCCGAGTGCAGTCAGATTTAATATATCAAGTGTTCTTTTGAGTTTATTTTTATCCGTGGAAACTACATCGCTTTTGGCGAAACCACTAGTCGTCGAAACGAACTCCAATGGATACGATTCCATAGAACTAATACGCCAGATTTCGTACAATACGCTTGCTACTTGCACTTTTACTAACTTTCTAGTAAATCTTCTTTATTTCTTTGATTGCTTCTTTACGCCAGATACAACCGCAAGAAATGTCCCACTCGTTATACCAGTAAGCCAATTCATCGAACTTTTTACTAAATCTGACATCAATGCCATCAAATATACGGGCTACCTCACGCCAATCTATCAATTGCCGATATTTAAATCGAGCACACCACTTTTTACATGCCGCTAGTTCTTCTGGTGTTTTGATAGTCCAATGGCAATGATGATACGACCTTTTTTCGCTTGCAGATAATGAATCATAGGCAATACCATATGTTCCGGTAAAGGACAATAAATCCTTGAAAGTTCTAAGTCGGAGAATATTGGAATAATCCAATTTCAGACGATAAACATATTTAATCGCTTGAACACGTTTTATGGCCCAATCAAACTTAGAATCCTTATCAAGTTCAACTTGATCGACAAGATGTTTCAACCAGATATCACCCCATGAATACCATATTCCATCTGGTTTAATATGAACATCTTGAGTTGTGCGAGGCAATAAGTCAAGTATATCGGCAGTTTCCATGTCCGTATAATGTAACTTCGTCCTAATCGTTATAGGACGAGTAAACTCTAGCATCTTTTCGACATTAGAATATTTCGTCATAATGACCAATCACCCGAAACTTCATTTCTTCTAGTGTCATCTTTACATCCTGATACAAGTGACCAATTCGGCGATTTCCTGTTTGACAGCCGCCGCGACTATCCCCATTTGTCCTAACTTCAATGGCATATACATCGCAATCATCCATTTTTTCGAGTGGAGCGAAGTTAGGGTCTTGATATGGTGTAATGCTAATCGCATTATAATCCTCTGCTGGGTCAACGCCTTCAAGTGTAGCTCTCAAACCAAATATATCCCAATCCCCACCAGTACTATCAACATCTGTAATCTCAACATTCTCGCCAGTCGCTTGAAGTGCTGCTTTAACCTTCGCTCGATTCCAAAACATTGTGTTTCACCTTAACAAAGTCATTGGTGATGGTCAACACCTGAAAAGGACGGCAACTTATCCATCAAATCGCATATCTCATATTCGCCTAGCGGGGCTTTCCATACATCCCATCCGATATCAAAAGCTTTTCCTTTAACGTAATCTTTGGGCAGATTACCATGAGAGTGTCCTAGAAGGTGATAAGAACCTTTATGAACCTTATTCCAGACACCAGCGATATAGTAGTGAAATAATACCGTCAAATGATTTTTACCACGTTTATCTCTGAGATAGATTTCCTTATATTCCTGCACACTACTGAAACACTTTTGATACTCTGGGTTTCTTCGGATAGCATCGTCGTGATTGCCGTACACGAGGTGCGTATTACGACATACAATCCTACTTCTCCAATAAGGTATTTTCTTTTTATCGCCAAAAGTGAAATCACCTAGTATCCATAGTTCATCATCCTGACCGACAACATTGTTGATACTTTTTAGTACGGTCTCGTTCATCTCAACGAGAGTATCAAAATCTCTACACCTACTTTTATCGTCCCAATGACTTTCGCCACGGCACAAGTTGCGATGCGAGATGTGTAGGTCGGCAGTGAAATATTTCACTCCGACCTGTTCTCCTGTTCTTGTGTTCATTTTGCTTTCTTTTTATGAACAGCACCTTAATAACCACGAATGATTTCGCCTATTGACTTAATAATCTCACGGATTGGGCATGGAGGACAGGGTTGCTGCGGCGGAACAGGACGTGGTGGCGGTCCTGATGGTGGCATGGGACATTCCTTTCAATTAGTGTTTCTTATGCTTTAGTTTCCTCTCAACGTGTTCTCTTGTAGCCAGTACAGTTTTTACCTGTTTGTACGACTCTTTCCATTCTTTATCTGATTTACATAATTCGTTGGGGTACATATCAAGCGTAACGCCACCCCCTAATACTTCCAACAATCTCCCTTCCCAACACTTCAATAATGAATTACGATAAGCCAACAGTCGCTTCGTAGTTAGCTTTTCAAGTCGCTCTAAGCTTAGGATTGCACGCTTTTTCATTCACTTAACCTTGTGTTGGGAACAACGAACCACCCTCGGTCCAACCACATGCACCGCACTTACCATATCCGTATTTTGGAACAGAATAAAATCCACCACATCTACCGCAAGTGCTGTTTATAACACATTCGGAACACGAATGATATAGCCCGTGTTCATCACGATAGCCACCAACAGCATTACATTTACGACAAAAATTAGGCCAAAGCTTAGCGTACATCTTTTGTTTTACATCATCTGAGTTTAGGTGTTTTAATGTCATTAAGACACCATCGCAGATGTTATCTCTTTCGTCAAGGTCGCCTTCCCAACCTGCTTCATATACTTGTCTAAGTATATCTCTAAGGGTCTGTGTATTTAATTTCATTCGTCTAATTCCTTAGCTTTTTCCTTGAAATAATCCCATGCTTTTACAAGAGCTTCTTCTGTTTTCTTATCATCTACTTTAATTCCCCCAGATATATCAATTCCGAAAGTCTTCTTCATTTCATCGATGAAATATGACATTGCGTATGGTGCTTGTGGGTATCCGGCAAGTTTTCCAAAATCCTTTAATTTATGAGGCAAAGATGTCTTAAAAATTGACTCATTATAGGGTCGTGTATATCCAAAACCTTCTGCCCATGTACCTCCAGATATACGGAAAGGTTTTTGACCTGCCAACCTACGAGGGTCGGCTATATTAGTTTTTGACGCAAGGATTTCTGCTTTAGGATTCCACTTTTTAAGTGAATATTGTGACTGCGAAGGATAAGCAAAACCTGCTAACCTCAACAAAGAATAAAACACAGTAGGATCGGTATTCATATTCGTAAGTACGAAATAATTGTCCTCAAAGATTATCGTATCCCTTGAACCAAAAGCAGACACCCACGGCGATTCTTGCGAGAGGACAAATTCATAATATGGAACATTAAGAAGCTTTTTAACAGCAGCATGACAGATAATATAAATAATATCCCCTTCTGGAAACGCCACACTAATATCTCTTGGGAAATACGGATTCATAAAGTATCGTTCGCCATGCGAATCACGGTATTTCACAAGGCCGCCAAGGCACGGCATGTTGTGCCGCCAATAAGTAAAATACTCATTATCTCGGAAAACAGTAATCGCATATGCTCCCCCATGCGATTTACCCATTAAGAAATCAATCGCCCCAAGAGCCTCTTCTTTTGTTTTCGTGCGGATAAACTCATCGTCACGATAAACGCTTTTTGATTGGACGGGCTTGGCCCATGACCACTTTACGGTCTCAATCTTAAACATCTTAGACCCTCGTATGACTCTTTTTGTCTTAGCATTCTTCTTAGTACTCTTTGCCCTTAAGTTCTTACTCTTGCTCTTTAACAATCTCTTTAACATCGCTAGTCCTTAACCTATTAGGTATAATAGGTGCAGTAGCCCAATGTACCTCTCGTATGCTTAAACCAAAATGAGGTGCTATGAACTTGGCACAATTCTTATTGAAATCATCATAATGAAATGGTTTAACATTCCTTACAACAAACCCTTCGGGATGTTGCGGACGCACACAAGTTGCATTCTCAAATATACCAATATTGGACTCGAAAGGCCAGAGGACTTTCGCCGTTTCTTCGTCCCATTTACCACGATATATGATAGGAACAGTAGTCAATTCCAGTAAATCGCACCATTCTTCTGTTTCTTTCCACGATAAACACTTGTTTTCATCGTCATAAATGCCATATACGAAAAAGTAAGTAGGTAGATTGGTGTAGAATAGAGAGTGAAAAGCGAAACAATTCTCACCAACTACCCTATACCCTTGTGGTAAAAGATAGGCCCATTTGGCAGCAAAGTTTTTTAACCAAGCCCTACTCGGATGATGACCGCTATCAATAGAACGGGCGTGGACGTAGCCATCGGGGTAGCAGGAACTACACTCCCCGTCCATCTTCATTGAAATAACTACATCTTCTCCCTCAAAGATAGAGCAATCTTTTAGCCATACATCATCACTGGAATTGCTCTTTGAGAAAGGAAGGTTTTTGGTACGTGGATATTTAAGGCGTTTCATATATTTACCAGGCAAATATGGGAAGTTCCACTACATTCGCAGCATAAAGGATTGGATTCTTAGCATAAATATTATTATTACCATTACTAAGTTTAAGCGGCTTTACAGCAACTTTGTCTGGTGGCACGTAGAATGCTTTAGATTTAGGGTTATACGGATAAAGTTTCACAACTTTTCCAATAGTATATTCTGTACCACCGCCACCGCTAGTACTGAAAATAACTTTGCTCCCGACAACAAGTTTATTGCCAAATGCGTCTTTCATTTCAATTCCCTACGAGCATCATCTATTTTATGCTGCTTCCACCAATCTACGAGAGATTCTGGTATGGGCCTACCAATAGACTCCAGTTGACCACATATATGACATACCTCCGCAGTAAGCGTACTAAGCGTGTGATTTAAACACCATTCTCTGTCTCGTTGATGGTCTTTACTTCTACTAGAACAATCCTCTTTGCCGACAGCTATGGCGTCACAAGCCGTAATAAGCCGTAGAACATGACCGCTAATTACAAGATTGATTTCGGATGGCATTTCTTCCATGTAATCACTACGGCAGGGCATGGCCTACTCCCTAGATGTTTTCTCTTTTTCCCTTACTTTCTTCATCATATCTTGTGGAGCTACCGGCAATGTACGAACCGTCATATTAAACCACTCTGCCTTTGTATAACCCTCATTATCCTTGTCCCTAACTAAATATTTTACCTTATTGACTTCACCCTTCTCATTATGTACTTCGGCTTCGAATAGTATACCGCTCATACTAACAAAGGGAACTGATTGAAACTTTGTGGTTATATTGCCCTTATATCCTCTACCTTGGATTTCTTGACTCGCATTATGATTATCAAGCATATCGTGAGCATTAACGAACAGTATGTCCAATAACTTATTAGATAATGGTTTGCCAGAGTTCATTAGGCAGAAAATCTTGAACTTCATATCCAATTCCTCCTCAACCATTCCAACACTTCGAAACGCACATGTCCGTCTCCATTATCTGTTAGTTCGTCATTGTCATCCAACCCAGCTTTCTCTGCCCATTCTGCTATCTTATCTGGTTTCAATAACATCTTGAAAAGAATATAGTGCATACCGGCAATCCACGCAAAATGTTGTAACGGCTTTACAAAATCATTGTACGGGCAATCAATTTCAGATATATCTCTGTTCTCCCAATAAGCTTCGAGAGTAGCCTTCTGCCCTTCCATGTGTGCCTCATAAGTTACTCTATTGAATTCGGGCTCTATGCAATCAAGTATTCTACCTAGCGGTAATTTACAATGCGGGCACCTATCCATGTTTCATCTTCCTCAAATGTCAATGTATCTAACAGTTTCTACAGGAAGTTTCTTAACTGATTTTAGTTTAGCCCACTCCACGGCGGGCAATCGGGAATGAACCATGATACAAGAAACGAAAACAAAATGTATCCCACAACAAAAATAGTGAGCAAGATTTCCATCATACTCCTACCTTTCTATCTAAACTCCAATGCTCGGGCATATGTTTTGGCTCCATAGTTGAGACAAAATGCTTACGCCATCTTTCATAGAAAGCTTGGTAGTCAGTTATCTTGTCTGCAACTAATTGACCATAAGGAATATGAATACCACTGGTACTACGGCTAAAAGACCGGGCTTTATCAGTTAAGAGCTTAATATCTTCATCAGATATAATATCTTTCTTAAGATATTCTCGCAACACATTTATGAACTTATCTTTTCTCTCAGCAGGCAACTTGTCTCCGTGTCTAAATAAAGCAAATGCAGATTTAATGGCTATATTTTCCGCTTCATCACGAATAGGGAGAATGCCGTGAACCGGTACACCGAACTCTTCGGATATTTGCTTCTTCAATATATCTGCCTTACGTTCATACTTTAAGTGACAAGTCACACACGTCAGCACAATATCGTGAAAGCAATGTTGTTTGATAAACTGCGGGAAATGCCGCCTATAAGCAATCGGTACAATATGGTGCTTACTCAGTTCAAATCTTGTACCGCAAATAACACAAATATTCTGTTTAACCGACAGTGCGAACGGATCATCTGCGTTCTTCCGACCTTTTGGCGGGAAAGTTAAACGGATTACTTTTTCTTCAATTTCAACAGCTAGACCTCTAGACAAATACCATTTCGCTCTATGAGTATCAGTACGAGCCAACGGTTTCCCGTTTGGGTCTTGCATCAAATAGTTACCGTAGATATCATCTCGCATTTGTGCTCGCATGCTCTTGTAACTATTAAATTTCTTGGTTCGCAGTATTTCGTAAACGCTAGTATGTTCTCTGGGGCGAGCATACCAATTTTTATGTTCTTTTATGTATGCTAAAGCTTCATCGATACGACCTTGCTGCCACAAATCCATCACTGTATTTTTATACCTACTAAAGTTATTTACACGTACTTCTACGCGCGGATCAAATGGCGTTACGAAACCAACATCAAAGTTTATCTCACTATAAAGTGAGTAGGTCATATCTTTGATAAAATATTCATCGTCACGAAGATAATTACGCGAACCAAGGACAATTGCGCAGGTACGACGATGCCCATCGTGTAAGTAAAGCTTGCCATCCTCAAAACGAGTGATTCCTATGAGTTTTGGCTTATCGCCAGATAATTTCGGACGCTTACTCTCAAAGAAGTGCGAAGGAAGCACTTCCTCAGTAAAATAACCATTCTGTCTAACGAACTTAATCATCTGTCGGAAAGTAGCTCCAACAGGTATGGTATCCTGAGTCACAATGAGATTTTCAATCTCGATTGGCATTCAAGGATTCCTAAACTGCTTGCAAACTTTCGGCATCAATGTTAACGTATTTTAGACCAGGTTTATCACTCATAATTGGAAAGTCCTCTACGAATGTCCATATCATTTCTTCCATATCTACCATCCATCCATCTATATCCCGTCTCATATCTACGATTCGATAGTTGCTATTACCAAAAACAGGCAATTTATACTTAACCATCTGGCCCAAAGCAAATGGGCTCACATCTATAGGATCGTCCCCCTTCCGAATAGTACACCTGTCGGAAAGTAGCCCCGTGCGTTTTACCGGAGGAGTCGCTTCAGTCATCATGTCTAAATACCACTTATCTCCTCGCATAAAAATGTTGCCTACAATACCGTATTCAAGAGAATCATTTTCCGACGCTCTATAAGATATTCTCTGGCCCCTCTTGAATGGGGGCGAAAACGGGCCAAATTGAGGTGCTTTACGACACTTTGATTCGTGTACAGCACGTCTCATTTGACCATTTGTATCAAGGATGTCTATGTACCATCCTTCATTTACATAAGTCAGGTCTTTAACAATTCCTTTCCTGAAAGGAAGTAATGGCGAGCTTTTACAATACCTCTTGAGACCTTCCAAGTATTCAATCGGTAGATGATAATCATCTTCCTCATAATAAAACTCTATTTCTTCGTCTTTAGCAAAAGGGGCGTCAGAAGTTTCGAATGGTTCACAATCAGTTGCTTTAGCTTGAAAAATAGAGTTCCCAGAAGAAATAGACAAACCAAGTACTTTTCCTAAGGTATAAATACTTTCAACAGTGCCAACCTCCTGTTCGCCATGACAATTACAGATTACCTTTTGTCCTGGAAAGAAAGAAGTAGGACGACCTACTGTGCTGGTTGTAATTACATCGTCAAAAGTTATACAATATATGTCAAGTTTATTTCCATTATTGTGATGCACATCTAGCGTTCTAATTTCCGGATATACCTTACCTATAACGCCAATAATCTTTTTACCTTCGTGCCAAAAACTGACTTCCTGCCCTTTTTTCCAAGGGCAATTAGTTTTGTCGTCTCTTATATCTTTCCCAGTGTCCAGTCGTTCTAGCCAATAATCGTAGTCATTAAGGTTGATAATTACCGGCACTGGTATCCAACGTTGGGCGGGTTCAATCCACTGGTCGCTCCGTCTTTTGGCCAGTACAGTTGCCACTTTTTCAGTAACTTTGAGGGCTATATAATCTGCCCCCTCACAGCTATACCACTTCTTAATATCTTCGTCGGTAACTTCAATCCTTACGTCATTGATAAACTGTTCGTCTGTCTTAGACCGCCAACTTAAGTACCAATGAATACCATTATGTGTATTTTTCCTAGTTGGTTTTTCATCCTGAGATTGCTCAAGAGCAGCGATATATCGTAAGTGCAGAGCGAGAGCATCGCATAACATAGCCGCTTCATACGGCGATAATGTCGTTACAACATCCTTGTTCATAAAGAATTCGGGATGTCGCTTTAATGGTTCATCGTTATCTAGGCATATAAGCCACTTCTGACCAGTTTCAGGATGAACAACCGATTTGTAATATTTGCTACTCATTTGCTCAAATCATTTCGCTGAAGGTATTATTGGGAATACATTTTCGGGAACATGATTCTTCGCAGAACCTCTAAGTAATGATTCTAGCTGAGTATGATTATCGTTAAAATAAAGTATTGATTCAATAGGTAAATCCCCATCAGGAGTCGGCATATGAACATCCACACTCACAAGCCTACCTATGACCGTTACTTCATATCCGTGAGCGTCTTTAATATGAAATCCTCTGTAACCCAGAGGGTTATCTTCTACTAATTTCAGTATGCCGCTCTTACGTTCAGTATCGGTCGCTAAATTAAGACTGCGAAACGCTGCCACAAAAGAATCGGCCTCGGCCTCCGAAAGAGCCCAAGTGAGATTCTCTTTGCCACTGAAAGCATCTAGGGTCACTTGAATAGGAATGCCGAGATTAGGTTGCCAACGTCCGGACTTTGCTTTAATTTTTATGGGTTCTGGCATTTGTTTATCAAGCCAAGAAGGCTGTTCAACTTTTTCTTCGGTAACTTCTTTATTTACTTCGGCAAGTTTCGGGTTAAGCGGCAATTTCCCAGACATAAGGGGCGATACATAATTCCCATCACGCCAAGTTGGGTTTAATACTTTTTCGCTAGACTTTTTTCTTTCTTCTTCAATCTGTTGACGAACCTGCCGAGCTTCCTTATCCCATTTCACATATTTTAGTGGATCATTAACTACGACGGGACTCTTTCTTGATGCGTCTGCTGCCTTCCTGGTTTCAATAACGTGCGATACAACGTCTTTGCCTAAATGACAAAACTCAATAATCGCTTCACTAAAGTCAAATAGACGCTGACGAATATGAAGGCTTCTAAACCATGCTGGCATAAGACGTAAAAAGTTTGCTCCACTCTCTAGGAAAGATATAAACTTATCGTTCCTTAATAGGAAACTCAAAGCCCCGCAAACAATAGCAGCAGCTAACAGCCATTCCCAAAGACTCTTGAAACCAATAAAATCTTCTATAAGAGAATATCCAAAACGCATCGCAAAGAGGAAGAAAGATATGAGAGCTGCGACATACAGTTTATCTGGCAAATCAGAATTACGGAGATTCATACAACACCTCTAAATTGTTTATCAAACGAAATGTATTACGATGGCCAGTATATTCTTCCAACGCCTGCAACACGATAGCCGTCGCCATCTGTTTATGATACCATCTATTGGCCAAACCTGAAAGAGTCAATTCCATCGCATCCAAATTAACAGCGTATTCTATAACAACTCCATGTAAACGCTGGCTAGCGAGCAACATTATTCGCTTAACAAGGACTTCCGTTTCTTCACCTATCATTTGGAATCATTGCTTTCGTCAAAATTGTGGAACTTTCAATTTGTTTTTTAGCGACCATCTCTTTCCTGGCTTCGGAAATTAATTGCCATAATTTTTTCTCTGTAAGATTTGAGTTAGCATCAAATAATGCCCGTAAATCCCTGAATTGTTCATTGCTTATAGGATAAGCCGATTTTAAGAAATTGTTACAAAAATAGCAACATGTTTGGAGGTTAGAGATATGATTTTTCCCTTCTTGTGAAATCGGTTTGATATGATCCTTAGTCATAAGAATTAACATACCATCCTTCTCACCGTAGAAATCAAAATGTCCTTTGTGTTGTCCAGATAAATGAGCATGTTGTTCTAATAACGCCACAGTAGCCTGTAAATTACAAGCTACGCAGTTAAGACTTCGCTTGAATACTTTATATCTTTTCGAGGTCATACATACCGAATAAGATATACCGCCAACCATATAACTACGATAAGATTGCCCGATACCCACGAATGGTAATACATCATTGGGAGTAAATTGCCCTATGACCTTGGACAACATCCCGCTTGCGCGACCGTATTTGTCGCAAAAATGTTTCCTGCGTTCTTTGTTCATTTCCTCCTTAAATATTCCCATAAATATTGGTTCCTCATCCGGCACAACTACTCTAGTTGGCTCTGTCCATACCGTTTCTAATTCTTTTCCGTTTCTATATTTCCATTGATATAGAAGTGGATAATCACATGGAGGGAATGGACCGAATGTCTTCATCTTTCATTCATTTCCGCCTATCTCAAACTTAAACGGATGGTCTGGATTATTGTGGTCAGTTAAATCTTGGTCAATTTCTTCTTCTTTAGTTTCTTCATTCTTTAATTGTTTAATTGTATCTGGCGTTAAGTCAAAATAACAGCCTTCTTCTGGAACTATGTTCAACGCTACAAACAAACATCCCTCTCGCTTAAATTGTAGATTGATGTGATAATGTCCGAAAATAAATATTTTCGGCTTATGCATCTCAAACATCGCTTGTAAACCCTGGCTGGTCTTAGTTCTGATAACCGAATGATCGTAACCGTGGTTATGAGCAACCATAGGGTTGGATACATCGCCCACTACGGATAGCGGGGCTTCATGGGAAATCATAATATCCGGTTCAACCTGTGAATACAGAATAATAGCTTGATCGATCTCTCTCTTGCCTAATTCCTCCTCCTCGGACCAAGACAAACCTTTCCTTTTATGATTAAGTGAGAAACCACCTCGCATATAAAAGATAAATGGCATATGAGGAATATCTATTGTGCCATAATCTCCCAAAAAATGTTTCATCTTACGCCAATACCACTCACTAGATGTATCGAAAACCTCGTGGTTTCCAGTAAACGCCCTATGTCTACTCGGTTGTAGAGCATGTAAAAATTGATAATCTCTCCCACTTAAATCGCCAACCTGGATAGAGTATTCTGCTTGTTTGGCAAGTTTGATATAGTCGGGTATCCTATCGCCGCCGTGGACATCTCCCAGGACTCTAACGTAAGCCAGTTTATCTGATGCTCTACGTGCAATCATCATCCCATTCCCACTAAAACAAAATATTTACTAAGTAAATCTTTTATACCTTTCCATGACTTTTGTTCCGCAATAGCATCACTAAGAAACACAGGATCAACACCATGCTCTATTTTTATACCACGCATCTTGTAGGAAAAAGTGTTAGCCACTAAATCTCGCTCTATATATAGCGAAGCATCATTGATGAAAGTACCAGTGCGGTCAAAAGGACCGGACGCAGGAGCTTTAAGGCGATAATAATGCCAAGACCTTCTATTATCCCCGTAAGTTCCTCGGTCTTTCCGGTCTAGAATATGCATAAATGCCCTACACGGGATAATCTTCGTCATACGAAAACATTGTCTTCATCGTCTTCATCTTCATCAAGCTCATCGAGGAACTTCTCAACAAGTTCTCCCGCACGCTGCATAACATCCACTATTACACCTTGACTGGCTTCATTATAGGCAACTTGATAAGCTTCGTTCTTATCTACAACCCAAGGATTGTCTTCATAAAACTTGTAAAGGGTAGCCAGTTCCTCTTCGGAATAAACCTTTTTATGGACTTCAACGGATATGGCTTTCAGAGCCTCAATATCTTGTGGTCTAAAAGCAGACATAGCTACTTCAAGTAGTCCTTCCGGTGGACCTTCTGCCAATACAGGATCATCCTCGGCTGCGACCATATTATCGGTCATATTTTGCAGAAGATTACGCAAACCTCGCTCGAACCTGCCATCTGCGAAATGCAATTCAACAAGTTTCTCGGCACTCATGGTTTTCCCTTTCAGGGAAATTAGAAACGGGACTTGATTAAACTATCATCCCAAGTTCCATTTTCAATCTTGGGATGAGCGGCGTCGTCTTCCAGTGTCTCCGGTTTGGTAAATAGGTAGGCAACGGCCTTCTTTTCAAGCAACTTAGTATTGCATTCTTCATTCATTGGGGCTTTAACTACGGCAACTGTATCTAGATTAACTTCTACCCTGTTGTAATAGACAGGAGCCCCCTCGATATGGTCTAATCGCTCCATTAAAGGTTCATCTACTTCGTACAATTCGCCATGAATCGGGTAGCCCTTATCGGACTTCGCCATCGCCGGATATTTACCTAAATGGTAAAGGACATACTCTGGTGTCGTTATAGCCGTTCCAACGTAAAACGTATCTTTCAATACGTGATTACGGCAGCAATTTTTGCGGAGTGTGCCGTAGACGAATAAAAGGACAGGATTTGGTCTACTCATTTGCTTTTTCCTTTACTTGAAGTTCTTCCACAAAGTTGAACCTTGTCCAAAGACACCATAAGCCACTTAACACCGTGACGCATATACCGATTTCCAAAAGGCAAACCATCAACACAATAATATACAACGGAACAAAAGATCGCAAAAGTGCTGTCGCTATACTAAAAAGTATAGTCACAAAAAAAGAACGGTTGAAAAAACGAGTAATTCTATGGTCGCGTATTTTGCTATATGCCAGATATTCCATTAAAGCAAATAGTGGTACGCCGATCACGACGCCCCACCATACACCTTCGTTATGCTTTATGGCATCGCCAATGGCACCAAAGAATAAAATCGCTCCCATCAGAACGACAAATATGTGCTGGAAACGACACATCCCGCAGTCATGGTTAGTACAGGTCATTTCAACCCATTTCATTTCTTATGAAAAACAAACATTGACCGAGATTTTTATATTCTAGCCGTAAATCATCTGATTTTTCGCTTACTTGATCGCCGTTAGACCAAATAACTTCGTAAGTGAAAGTGTATAAAGAAGAAACTACTCCAATTCCCTTAGTATAATCCGATTTATGGGATACTATGTTGCCAATTTTAAGTTCCACAATCATGCCGCTTTCGGATTTGATGCTTCGCGTTTTTTAAGTTCTTGCCAAAGATGCTCTGAGTAAAAACTCTTGTTTCCTTTTACATGCTCAGCAGTAATCTCAAACACTTTTTGTTCAGTATGATCTGGTAGCGAATATTTAAGGTCAAGCATCAACCTTTCTATAATCTTCCGCAATGCCCTCGCTCCCGTTTCACTCTTTTTGAGACTTTTCTTATCATCTTCGCCACCCTTGGCTTCAACGGCTATTGCTTCGATAGCATCATCGGCGAATTTTAAGACATGTCCATATTTAGCAAACATCCTTTGCTGCTGTTTAATGAGTGAATTCTTTGGTTCAGTAAGTATATGCTTAAGATCTGAAACCGAAAGTTCATCTAAGGTTGCCACCATAGGTAGCCGACCTACGAACTCAGGAATTAAACCATAGTGTATCAAATCCTCGTCAGTAACTTCGTGTAATAGTTCATTACGTTCTTTATCTTCATCTATAACAGCTACTTGGTTAAACCCCATTCCTCCTTTACCCAATCTTTGTTTTATGATATCTTCAATGCCAACGAAAGCACCACCACAGATAAATAAGATATTAGTGGTATCTACCGGTATATAACTTTGTTCAGGATGTTTACGTCCGCCGTGAGGTGGAACATTACAAATAGTGCCTTCTAGCATCTTAAGTAAACTTTGCTGTACGCCTTCGCCACTTACGTCGCGAGTAATACTGACATTAGCGCTAGTTTTATGAATCTTATCAATTTCATCAATATAAAGTATGCCCCTCTGTGCTAAATCTATATCGCCTTCTGCTGCCCGAATTAAACGTAAAAGCAAATTTTCCACATCTTCGCCAACATAACCGGCTTCTGTAATTGAAGTAGCATCTCCGATAGCAAAAGGTACGCCCATCATTTTAGCAAGGGTCTTTACAAGCAGTGTCTTGCCACTACCGCTAGGACCGAGCAATAACACATTGGACTTTTCAATTATCGTATCATCAAGATCATCGCTGGTATCATTGATGCGAATATAGTGGTCATGAACGGCAATAGCAAGAATCTTTTTTGACATTTTTTGCCCGATAACATAACGATCCAGATGCTCAACAATTCTTGCTGGCGTCGGAACTTCGATACTGCCTTTAACTTTTCTATCGATCATCTCCTTCATTACCGCCCTAGCTGATTTATGTGCTAGGTCTAAGCATGGCCAACAAACATAAACTCCATCTTTACCGCCTTGAGCAAATGGTAGATTTTTCTTTGTTCTAGGTTGTTTACAAAAACTGCAAAATATTGCGTTATCTTCCTTACCATTTTTCTCTCTTGCCATTATGACCTCATTGATGCAAAACCTGCCATCGCTATTCTACGACAGAAGTTGCTGATTTTCAAGATGTTTCAGAGATTTGCCCCATCTCTGCCTCAGATAAGTATGATTAAGAGCGAACGTTTCTTCAAGTTTATGGCTTTTTTCTTCGTGAACTGCTTTAATCGTTTTATTGCCATAGTGTTCTACTAAGTCAAGGTGTAGAGCATAAATCTTATAACCAGCTTCCTTCAACCTTAATGAAAAATCCGCATCCTCAGCGTAAGCAAACTTTAAGTTGATACTGTCAAACAAACCGTATTTCTCATACAAGTTTCGCTTAAAGCACATGCACCATCCAGGTATAAAATCTATTTGTTCTCCATACGCTATATCGCGACCTTCTAGATTGGCATTAAATAAACTGCCCATATATCCTACTTGGGCATATTCAGGATTAGCTTCAATAAAAGCTATCATCGCTCTATCCCATTGCTGATAAACTTTGGTATCTGAGTTAAGTAAAATTATGTATTGGCTTTCCCCCATCAAAGCCAGCGTGTTATTAGGTTCTATGAAACCGCGATTGATTTCAGACCTTACAATTTTAGCATCTTTTAATGACCCAATATAATCTTGAGTAGCTTCATCAGAAGCATTATCGTAAATTAAAAGTTGATAATTGATGGTATTTTGCTTAATGGATTCTACGCACGCTTTTAAGTAATCAAGTTGGTTATGTGCAACAATAAGGATATCCTTAGATAGATTATCCTTCATTTCTACGGCTAATTGCCACTCTGCGATAATTTCATCGTGATACTGTTCTAATTTGTTCACGCATTAGACGAGTAACTGCGAGCAAGTTTTCTGAGATATTCACCTATTGGATAAGGCCGAATGCCTGGCTTCAATACATTCAATACATAAACATACGCCAATCCTTCGTCGTCAGCAATTTGCGTTTCTATTTCGGGTTCTAACCGTTCGCCGGTTGAACGAGCATGCACATAAAGTAATTCTAATTGGCGACGGGTGAACATTTTATACCTTCGTTTGATTGCGAATAAAAGAATCGGTCGGTCTTAAGAACTGACTTCCTAAGACAATAATAGAAAAACCTAGCTGACCGATTTTCGACAACCTGTTTCTTTACATCGGGCTCTAATTGTTTGCCAGTGACAACAGCGTGATAACAAAGTAGCTCCAGTTGTTTGGTTGTAAACATCTTATACCTTCGTTAAAGGGAACATCCCTAAATCTAGCATACATTTCCCAAGTATCTCGTGTGTGTAGCGTATCGCATATATAAAAGCCAAACGACCGCCACGGATTTGTTCAGTATGATATGCGTTGCCCAACATACGGGCTAGATTATGAGCATACGAAGCTACACTCACAGGGTCAAATTGTTCGGTAGCACGATTACGCCAATACGGATAATAGCACGCGTATCCCAAAAGATTGTAATCTATTTCGTGAAAATATCGCTCTGTCAATATGGTATGATGGCGAACATTCTCAACGCCGAAAAATGGAACACTTGATAACGCAGACGCAATACGAGCATATGTGTATGTAATGTACAATCCGGCTTGTTCGGGCTTCGTCCATTCTTCTACATTAAAGGAAACATTTTGGCTACGAACTACGTGTAAAAAGTTCCAAGCCAGAATGTTCCATGCTAGTTTTTTTGGCTCCGGCGTTTCATCCAAACGATCTATTACCATCCGAATAGCATCGGTAGCCAAAAGAGCATTTCCATCGCGACTTTTGATTTTCTTTTTCGTAACAGGGTCTAAAACCAAACCCATGCTTAAATGTTTGTCGCCTAGATTTAGTTTCTGAAAATGCTCTTGCTGTTCTGCTCCGGTTAAATAATGTGTGGGAGCGACAATTTGTGCGAAAGCAAGATCGTGGTAAGCGTAGGTAGTTTTACCATCACTTTTACGTATAACTTCTGGCCCTTTGGGGCCTTTCCAAACTAGACAATCTTTATAATCACCTTCACCTTTTTCACAAATTAGAACTGCTTTGTCAGACATTTCCAAGTCGGTATAAATCTCTGGCTTATATCCGACAAAATCAAGCCATTCATATAAAGATTTCTCTGCTTCTGGCGAGATACCCAAACTATGTCCTAGCATAGATACAAAACGACTATTCTTGAAAAGGACTTGTAAAGATTTCGCCAACGCCAAATTACGCAGGTGTCCTACATGCAGATGTTTATTGAGATTGGGCGAGAAAGCATCAACTACATATTTTGGGGCATCAGGATAGTCAAGCGGCCATTTCCAGCAATTTTCATTTACATGATAGTTGTGGAATCGTCCCTCTGCCTTATAGGTATAGTCCGCCATCTGTGGCAATGGCGTCATAGAAACGAAGCCAACGCCGAAATTATCTGGAATCGGGCGAATTGTTGTCATCGAACGACACTTTCCCTTCATAGAGTATTACTTTATAGTACAGCGGAGGACCAGTGATGGCTTCATAGAGTTTGTTTTTAGCATCTGCCCAATTCTGATCGATATAAGCGGAGTCACGTTGACACTTTAGACAACAATAAACATATCTTATTAAGTACCACCAACAAAAGCAGTGCGATGAATGTTGTCGAGAACGGAATGCGCTTGTATATAAGGCAGGTTCAATTTCGGGTACACGTTGTTTCATCTCAATGGCGTGTTTCGCTAATATTCCTACTTGATAGCATGTAAAGTCATTCATTAATCATCACAGTGGAGAAAAAACGGTTATTGTGGAATAATGAAGTTCCTACGAATAGCGGCGGTCCCTCCGCTAACTTCCTTAGATATTTGCGAGCATATTGAAGCATGTAATAATATCCGAGCGAAGGAGGGCGAGGTACTTTCAGAACGTCATAAACATAAAAACTGACTTGATCGTCGTAATTTAGAAGAGCTACTTCAATATTCGGAGTTCTTTCTTTGATTAAATCTATTAGATATCTACGATATCTACCAATCCTATATGAGAATATTGTATGTTCAATTTCTGGTATACGCTGTTTTGTTTCGATAGCGTGAGTAACTAGCAGGCATAATTGAGAATGATTAAACTTGCTGTTCATTTGATTCTTCTATCAGCTTTCTAAGATATTCTCTTGCTTGTTGGTCTAGTAATATTCTTTCGTCCAGACTTATGTACCACCATGTTCCATTACCTTTTGCGATGACAATACTCCCGTCAAAGGCTACTTTTCCTTTACCGTCATAAACAAACATTTCATGTCCACAAACCCCCACGACGTATTGGATACAGAAGTTACTCTTAACTACGTAGGATTCAATCTCCAGTATTCGCTTCTTTGTTGCGAGAGCGTGTTTCAATAGCATCTCTGATTGTGTTTCGTTAAACATAACTTAAATCAAACGATTTGTCAAGAACCTGTCATAAGTAGTATCCTTACCTACTTCGCGAAAATCCGCAATTGGCCTTAATAAAGGAGACGATAATATTCCGTGCTCCTTATTGCCAACAATATAAACGGGAATATCCATAGGCAAACATCGTTGTCCTTTACTTGCCAACTTGAAAATCGAATTGATTGGAGGGACTAAAAACTTGGCTAAGTTGTCCATTAATTTACCTGGCATCTCTGGTTTAACGAGCGTTATCCCCGCATCCTCGTACATGTGGGCAACTGCCTGAGTACAGTAGTATTTGCCCGTGTCCGGTTGAAAATTGAAATTATAGTCAGGGTCTTGATCTAAATATTTGGTAATTGACTTATCAAGCCGTGCTATTATATCTTCGTTGATATCCTTTAATCTAACTATAAATAGACGACCACTTAAAGCGAGGTCGATATGGTCTACTATCCTTTGTAAACTACAACCAAAACCATTCTGTTCAATAGCCCACATATGTCCGTATTGTTTGATACCAATGGCAGCATGTGAGAACTCAGATTTGGTTGCTCTAGCAACGAGATGAGAAAAACTTATACCGAGATACTTCTCATTACCTAATCTTAGGAATATATCACCAGTAAGACCAATTTCATCGATAATCTTAGATATCTCATGCCGGTTGCCATGAAGCGGACTTAAATCAAATATCTTTCTAGATTCATCCTCCCCATATAACTTCAAGGAAAACTCTTTCATTACCCATTATATATGGTAATGCAATTCAAAAGATGGCTACTTGAGGGAGTAAGAGATAGTATCAAAATAGTAAGTCACGACTCGATGGGCAATATCACATTGGATGTGAATGGGATAAGGTATAAGTACATTACTTATGACGGCAATTTAGTCAATAACTTAGCAAGAGAAGGAAGATTTAAGCCAGGCACAGTATTACAAAAACTTAAACTGGCAAACTTTCCTTTCGTAAAACTACCATGATGCGAATAGAATTGTTAAGCCATCTATTATATCGTTAAAAATAACATCTGCCGGACTGACAGGTATATTGTTATCGGCCCGCTCCTCTTCTCCTAATCGTAAGGACTGGTATTCGCAATATCTTGCTTTACGTACTGCCGAATCTTTAACAACTTCTTCTTTCTTGGTGGCAATGAAATCCACTTGGTCTTTTATAAAACTAGCACGGATACCTTGTACTCCTTCACATGCTTCTTGTAGTAAATCAATGTCGCGTGCTAATATACTTGCTATTTGTTTATACTGTAAAGCATCATCTTGGGTAATTCGCTTTTTAGGCATCGTCCTTTTCCCAAACTTCTAATATTGAGTTTTTGTAAGGTTCTGGCTCGCTTGAAACAGGCAAATCTGATTTTGGCTTCTTTTTACGACGATGTTTAACTTGAATTAAGTCATTGCCGTAATATCGGGCAAAAGTGGCAACATAGGGATGTGGTTTCTTCTCCCTAAAAGGTGGTGTTAAATAAGTATAAATCCCAACCGCCGTAATAGCAACAGGAATAGTCCAGAGTTCAGAAAACCCCGTAATTCGGTGAAAAAAGGGAGCAACAAATAACCAAAAAACAAAACATGCCACTGGGCAACGACATAAGGTTATTATGATGAAGGTTATTACTTGCTGTCGTTGCATATTACTTCTCTCACGGGATTTTACCAACTTTCGCAAAAAACGCAACATCTTACTCTGTTAAGGCATGTTTGGACTTGAAGAATTGAAAAAACTGGATATCGGTAATCTGCAAAAGGCCGGCGAAAACAGCATGAAGTTAGCAGAAAACAGCAATGCTACGCTGGTTGAGATTTCTGCTCACCTAGCAAAACTTGTTAAAGTAGCGGAAGAGATAAGAGACACTTTACAATCTGGTAAAACTTTGCTACCGTAGATGAAAAGGAGAATTATCATGCGATTAGATCATATTGCGTACAGAACGAAGGACCGCAAGAAGACGGCAGAGTTCTTTATCAAGGCGTTCGGATATAAAGTTCAGACAGAGTTTGAGCCAATATTCGGAGACGGAACAAGCCAAGGCGTAAAGTGTATAGCGTTAGAACCGCCAGAGAAAGTTAGTCTTAATTGCCCTTGGGTTCACACTTATTTTGGCGATGATGAAGGTGTAGACCGCAAACGCATCGGGCGCGATACCGATTACCATATGCCTCCAGAAATCTTTATTAGCGATGGCCCTCCCGAATCTATTGTAGGCAAGTGGATTGCTGGTCGTGATGGTATCGGCGGCATTCATCACTTAGCATATCAAGTAGATTCTGTACAGGAAACTATGAATGAGTGGAAAGAAAAAGGATATGCCGAGTTTTTAAGCGATAAACCTTTGACTTGTCCTGATTTAACTCAGGTTTTCACTTCCCCGCACGCACTCACCGGCGTAATTTTCGAGTTCATCGAGAGAGGCAAGCACGGGTTTTGTGCCGAGAATGTAGCAAACTTGATGATGAGTACTGAAAAGTGTAAATAATCACTTTATGTTGATTAATCACGGCAAAGTGTAATAAACAGTCATCTTAATATAATCGACATAAGCTTCGCCAGTATTGCTATTGATACTTGGGCTGTATCCAGCTACTCCAACGCCAAAACTAGGACTGTTAATCAAGGTCGTTGTAAGTGATACTCCCCAATAATTATTGTTCCAAATAATTTGACTGCCAAAGGTTTCAGGTCCACCGTAAAAAGCCGATGTTAATACTCCACCCAAAGAGGCATTAGGCCAATAGGGACCATTGTTGAAACTCGGTGGCTCCGGAATAATATTAGAACCAATGGGAACGCCATTTAAGAATAATTGAAGGGCAAGGTCTTCGGCCTGTCCTGGCGGTGCGGTTGAAGAATCATAGTATCTATTTACCTCTATATAGACCCCCAATATAGTCGCGTTGAAAGGAACGTTAAAGTTAAACCCAGTTCCTACTAGAAAATCTGAGTATGGAGCGCTGCTACCTTGCAGGTCACATTGTGCGAGGCTGCCGTCCGCCATTTCAATCCTATTAACAAACATCCACGGATTGATTCCATCAGTTTCATACGGTGCAGGAAAATAACTAAATGCATTTGTTGGAAGAAACGGACCTTGGGTTATCGGGTTAATAGTAAGCATGAAAACTTGTGTTGCTGTCTGTGAGCTGTTACTTGCTTGTATAGTAAATGTATAAATGGTATCAACAGTAGTACTGTCGGGCGTACCAGATAATAATCCAGAGCTACTTAATGTAACTCCGCTTGGCAATGCTCCGCTAACTATTGAAAAACTTGGTGTTGTAAAGAAATTACTAGTTGTTATAGTAAAACTTCCTGACGTACCGATACTGAAAGCAGTATTACTTTGACTAGTTATAGCTGGCGGTGGGAGAACAATGAGGGCGAAATGTTGTGTGGCATCTGGAGTAACACCATTAGATGCCGTGAATGTCAAATCATACGTACCAGTCACAGTCGCAGTGCCGCTTAATAGTCCACTTGAAGCAGCAAAAGTAAATCCAGTCGGCAAAGTGCCACTTACGCTCAATGTTGATGTCGGAGAACCAGTAGCAGTTACATTGAAAGTTCCGAATACTCCTACGGTAACAGTAAAAGTATTTTGACTAGTTATCGTAGGTGCGGTTCCGCTACTGCCGCCGCCGCCTCCTCCACCACCACCTCCTCCGCCGCCACTTCCACCGGTTCCAGATCCATTTATTATTACGCTCGTAGCATCGTCGGTTAGAGCAACATGAATAGATACGGAACCGGCTACTCTGAATTGAGTTGGATCTATTGGAGATGGCGTTTGTGTATAGCCGGCACAAGATACTGTCGCTATCCCTACACTAACTGGCGTTACCAAACAGGTCATACCGCCCGAAGCTGGCGTTAAAGTCACAATACCTGCTGGAACCGCAAACCAAGTAGGTGTAGTTACTGAGAAAGTGACATTTCCATCTTCATCTTCGAAGGTGGCCGTTAAAGTCGTAGGATTCCCCATTGTAATTAGCATACGAAATATTTACTAGTAATACTATATATTTACATTAAGGGGTGTAAAAGATGCACGTAGAAAAACGACATGTATATAGATGGGCTTTTAACGCCGGTGCCAGGACAATCAATATATTGGTTCAATTTTTCGGCATCAGGTTCATTGAAGCCGAACTTGTAGTTGGCAGTGGTAATCAGGAAATTACCGTTGCTCTGCCTGGAAAACCACTTAGAGTATGGATTTCTTTCGATCAGAACAGTACAATTCCTGTGTGTCAAGGCAATATCGATAAAGCCGGTCTCACCTTACTAAATGATAGTTTCGTTTTATATACAGAGATTTATTCCGAAATGCGTTCAATTAATTGGTTAGCCATAGTAGATGTAGTGAACAGATAAATATGGAAATAAGCAAGGTTATGAAATGCTGGAGTCAATTATACAAAATATTAAATCGGGCAGCTTAAAATTATGGAGATTTATTATGAACACATTAACAGATAACACCCCCTCAAAAACAGGAAAATTACAACTAACGACCTACCAGGATGAAGTTACAGTTGATACCGGTAATCAAGAAATTACTGTCAATCTTCCTGGGAAACCCCTTAGAGTATGGTTTTCACTTGGCGATGATTGCTGTCCCCCTGTCTGTCAAGGTAACGTAGATAAGGCGGGCGCCACCTTACTGGATAATGGGTTCGTTATCTACGCAGAAATTACTTCTACGATGCGTATAATCAAATGGTTTGCTATCATGGAAGCAGATAATGGATTAATGTAATTTCTGCTTGAGCATATCTTGAAGCTTCTTCACATCAAAAGACCAATAAGAGATAGCATCTGTCCCGTTAGGAATAGTTTTAAGGAAATTTATTGATTTAGAATGATGGGTAATATCAATAAAAGGAATGCCAAAAGAATAACTGAAAATAATTGAATGTAACCTTGTACTAATTATCACATCCACAGCAGCCAATACATCTATTGTATTTTGGACATCTAGTTTGTCAAAAATTACTAGGTTTTTTGTCCAGAACTTACATTTTGCAGCAACCCAAGAATTAGCAATACGATCATCGATTGGGAATTGTTGTCCAAATGGTATAAATATAAAACTAGCCGATGTATCGTCTATGACTCTGGCAAGTTCATAAGCAAAATTATTAAAGCGAGCGACATCTCGTGCTAATCCATCTTGTCCAGCGTGTAGAAGATATGAATTTATTATTATAGCCACCTTTTTTTGATACAAATCAAGACCTTCAGTAGCAAACTTACTGATTAACCACTCGCGTCCCTTCTGGGCGTCTGCTTTCAACAAAAAAGCCAAATCAGGCATGAAGGAAACCTTATGACCTTGCTTGACTAATTGTTCCTTACTCGATAAATCTCTGACATAAATATGTCTAAAAACGTTAGGCACTATCATGCCTTCTTCTACCCCCACAGAAATCGCAAAAATGGGTTTATCCACCTTCGTAGCTTTCTCCAATTCCTTAAAGAAATACGGCTTTAAGACGTTCCCACCACCAAGTATTACAGCATCATATTTCGCGACATCAGTTGGATTGATTTTATCAACAAAAGTCAGTTCGTGTTCAGGGAAAACGATAGGGAAGGATAACCGGTAACTCTCGTCACCAATATTAAAGTGCCCATAAAACCCTAGTATGAGTAATTTCATGTAGAATATATACGAAAAAATAAACACACTTCATTCACTAAATACTCGTAGGAATTCAATATGTACCTTTCTGTAAACAATGATGGGGTCATTAAATCTATTTCTGCTCACCCGCTTGCGGTTACATCTGCGCAAACCATTAAAACACCAGAAATAACCGAGCAAAATAAGAAGGACTTCTTAGGTAAGCGTGTATTACTCGGAGAGCGCAAACCATTAAGTAAAATCGCTTATGTATGTAACTGGGCAGAACATTGTGGCATTTCGAGTTATAGCCAAGCGTTGATTTCACATATACAGAAAATTGTTCCAAATGTTAAAATCTTCAGCGAAATTGTACCTAATCCGCCCGACGAAGCGAACGTTGTTTATAGCTGGCAACGTGGCAACAGTATGATTGAAACCATAGAAAACGTTCTGGCTTGGCAACCAGATATTGTACATATACAACATGAATTCGGCATTTTCCCTAAAGCCACGCATTTCTTGAAAATGCTAGAGATGCTGGATAGCACACCTTATGCTGTTACCACCCATAGTGTGTATGAACATTTAGATAAAACTATATGCACTTCATGTATCAAAAATATCATCGCACACTCAGACGAATGCAAAAAGCTTCTACTAAGGTTGGGACATTTAAATACAATTCATGTTGTAAAACACGGATGTTTGGTATATCCCGATACTACTGAACTTTGGAATATATTCCAAACTGAATATGCTATCATACAATTTGGTTTTGGCTTCAATTACAAAGGAGTTGATATGGCTATCGATGCCATTGCTTACTTGAAAAAGGATGAAAAGTTTAAGAACATTTTTTACTGTTACCTTTGCAGCGAAAACGAATATACTTATAGCATTCATTCGGAATACTATTCTTACTTAAAGAAGAAGGTACTAGAAAGTCATCTGCAAGAAAATGTTGTCATTCTTCGTGGATTTCTGTCGGAAAAAGTAATTAGCAATTTTTTAAGAACAGCAAGATTGGCAATTTTCCCCTATAAAACCGATCCTAATAACTGTGTTTATGGTGCGTCTGGCGCTATCCGACATGCGATGGCCAATGGTGTTCCCGTTATCGCAAGTGATTCGCATCTATTCGATGATTTAGAAGGTATTGTACCAAGGACAAATAACTACTTAACGCTGGCGTTAGAAATTGATAAAATCTTTAGTAACCAAAATTATAAGCAGAAATTAGTGCAAAAGAACCTGAGGTTCGTGCAAGATAACAATTGGGATGTTATCGCACAAACTCATATTGATGTTTACAATAACATTATCACAGAACATGAAAAAAAATCTGTGCGCATCCAAGATTTTGAGTTGATTCCGAGTTGACAGCAAGATATTATTGATATATATAGTTGAGGTAACTTTCAGAGGAGAAATGTCAATATGAAAACTTTAGTTTTTGCGTTTGCAACGGTTATTCTTGCTTTTAGTCTTATGACTACCGACGCCTTTGCTCGTGGTGGCGGAGGTCGTGGTGGTGGAGGCGGCGGTCGTGGCGGTGGCGGCTTTAGTCGAGGCGGCGGCGGTCGCGGTTTCAGTAGAGGGGGCGGCTTTAATAGGGGCGGTCGCGGCTTTGATAGAGGCGGTCGGGGATTCAACAGAGGTTGGTACAACAGAGGTTGGTATCCTTGGGGTTGGTACTATCCTTATTACAATCCTTACTATTATCCTTATTACGGTTACGGCGGATATGGTGGCTATGGTGGCTACGACGATAGCAGCAATTATGGCTATACTTGCCCTTACGGGTATTACTACTACAACGGATATTGTTACCCTTACCAATACTAGCATCGACCTTTTCAACAAAACACTCGGTAGAATTCATTTTCTCCGAGTGTTTTTTGTTTCATCTCTTGACAAGTCGAAACAATCTCGCTACGCTGAGACATCTTGCAACAAGAAAAAAGGAAAATCAATGAAATCTTTAATTTTTACGTTTGTGACTGTTATTGCTTTAATTTTTAGTCCTACTGACACTTTTGGTCGCGGTCGAGGAGGTGGCGGCGGTCGAGGCGGCGGCGGTTTTAGTCGTGGTGGTGGCGGTTTTAGTCGTGGTGGTGGTGGATTTAATAGAGGCGGCGGCTTTAATCGTGGTGGCGGCTTTAATAGAGGCGGCTTTAATCGTGGCGGCGGCTTTAATAGAGGCGGTAGAGGCAATTGGGGAGCATGGGAAAGGGATGGCGGTAGATGGCGTCGAAGCTTTGGCGGTTACTACTACTGGTATACTCCTTACTACTGGCCTTACAATTACACTCCTGATGGCTACTACATTTATCAAGGATGGCTTTATCCTCGCTGTCCAGATGGATACACTTATAACGCTGAAAATGGAACTTGCGATCCCGTGGTTATAGATGACGGATATCAAGGCTACTAAACGATGATGCCGTTAGAGAAAAAACGCCTAGTAGAGTTATTACAAGGCTCTACTCGACGTGGTGCTTTTGAGTTATCGTCCGGTAAAACATCCGAATACTACTTGGATTGTCGGCAAGTAACTTTGAATCCGGATGGATTGGGCATAATTTGTAACCATATCTGGGACGAAATATGTCGTATGAAAGGAAAGTTCAACGTAAATGCAGTAGGCGGCCCGGCGATAGGTTGTATTCCCATAGTATCCGCTCTGGTAAATAAAAGCTCATCGGTCACTGGCTACATGTATCTTAAAGGTTTCTTTGTTCGCGATGTAATTAAAAATCATGGACTACAGAAGAAAATAGAGGGATTGGTAAAATCTGGCGATAGGGTAATCATCATAGATGATGTAATTACAAGTGGTAAAAGTGCTCTGGAAGCCGCAAAAGCAGTTATGGAATTAGGATGCGAAGTAAACAGTATAATATGCGTGGTGGATAGGTTGGAAGGAGCAAAAGACTTATTTAATGAAAATATGATACCTTTTCACCCGATGCTTACAATAGAGGATTTAGGGATATTTGAGGTAGATAAACAAAGTTCCAAAGAGGATGACAAACAGCAATCTGCGGACGAAGTAATTAATTGCTCTCATTTAGTACATGACGCAGGATGGCGAAAGAATGTTTTTGACAAATAGAAAGAAGTATTATTATGCTTGTATGTCAAAGGCCCGATATTGTGGGCAAGATGTTAGTCAAACGAAAGTTTAGTGATTTACAGTGTGGACTTTTTACAAATAATCATACACCAGGACTGATGGATGTACTTGATTATTATGAGATAAGTGATAATCAAATCGTCGCTCTATCTGGACCAAAATGGGAAATTGACGTTACGCCACGCGGCTGGTATGCGGAACACCCCGAAGTAACATTTTCTGGGCAATCACAAGCCTTCGGATATGCTATCTTTAGGGGCAAGACATTATTATGGTCTGAACGATTCACATTTGAGTGTGTGAAAGAGATATTTGGTTGGACGTTAGACCTGACTCCTACAATTAAAATGGATTAGCTAGCAATAAAAGCTAGTCCATCGCTTCCCATAACTTTTATTGGTTTCGGCAACTTTTCTAAACATTGCTCAATTGTTCTATATCTGTCGCACATTTCATCTTTTGTATAGATATATTTACAATCTAAGATGGCTCTGTGGAATTGGTATCCATAGACATTACTGCCGTGAAATGTGTAAACATAATGAAATGTATCCTTTATAGTCGATACCCGATATGACTTATTTAATTCTATGGCAAAATCTACATCTTCTGAAAGGTTCTTAGCCGAATAAAATGATGGAGTGTTAAGATATACTCCATCTTTCTTTTTATAGAACATCACCGAATTAGTTAAAAATGTTCTCCAATATTCATCTGGCTCTACGCTCCAATCAATACCATAAACCTCACCTATGTCGGCAAAATATTTTAGATGCGATGTATAATAACAGCCGGTTGTATCATTCCTTATGATTGAGTTGTATTGGGTTGAGAGACGGGCTCCTAGTGAAACGTCATCATCATCAAATTGGCAAACTAGGTGGTTGGCAGTCCTCCCTCCAATTACCTCCATGCATGCCTGCCTACGTGCTGCTCCCAGCGTAATCGAGGGGTCCACGCGGACAAGTGTGATATCTTTTCTACCCAATTCTTGAATATATTTCTCAATTTGTTCGTTAACTAGTTCGTCACTTTGCGAAGCAATTAGTAGGTTTTTATTAGTATAGGTTTGGGCGATATAGGAAGGTATGCTATATTTTTTGAGCATATCTAGTCTGTTTTTAGTTACCGTGTAGCAACTTATTGGGTAAGTTTCCATATAAACGCAAGCCCTTCTTTGCCCATCACATTGATTTCATCGCCTAATTTTAATTGATTTAACGAACTACATATTAGTTCTTGATGGTCTAAAATATCGGCAATTGATAAACTATTATTTATAGATAGCCATCTATGATGTTGCATATCAAATGTATTAGAATGTTTATGTTGCGACCCATGAAAAGTGTAAACCTGCATATGCCCTAGATTAGAAGCTTTGGCTATCTTTAATCCGTTATACACATAATCATGCCATAATTGGTTTACCAAGATGACATCTTCCCCTGCTTTCGCGTGAGAACCTGTCTCAGGATATTTGTAAATATCATTTTTATACATCATGATGGTTCCTGGAATCCAATCGTAGCGATCCAATCCTTTGTAATTCCACTTCTCCCAAAACAACTCTTTTGTATCCCAATAATAATGTAATTGTTCGGATAGGAAACAAGCAAATGAACCAGTTTTTAGTAAAATAGCCAATTGGGCAGCTAAGCGACTCGCCGTGCTCAAATCATCATCGTCCCATTGAACTACAATATCGCCAGTAGCTTTTTCTATTGAATAATTACGAACTTCCCCTAATGTACATTGTTTGTCTAGCGGAAAGAACTTTACGTTGTCCATATCCTTAACATATTCAGCAATTTGATGTTTAGCCGGACCTTCGCAAACTATCACCAGTTCTTTGTTATTGTAGATTTGGCTTAGAAAGCATTGGATTGAACGGTGACACAATTCGAATCGGTCGTAGGTGCAGAGACAGCAACTTATTTTAGGTAATTTTTCATTTTTATTAGGGTACACGATATATTATAGTATGAAAACAACCTTACTTATAACAGTCCTGATACTAGGAGTATGTAACTTTGCCCAAGCAGAAGTAGTCCATACTCGTATCGCAGATGTACAAAATGTACACCCCGTAGAGGGCAGAGACGCAATGAATGCTACGATTGAATTCGACAAACGAGTACCTAACCGACATGGAATAATGAGAGTTAGGGTACGCGAGAGACTCATCGATCTTGATGTATGGCCCAGGGGATCAAGAAGATTAACTCGCCATATGGATACACAATGGGGACCGAGAAATAGAATACGTCCTAATGAATTGCTTGGTAAAAGAGTTAGAATAATTTATCGCGACGATAGATAAACAAAAACCCTCCTGCCCTAAAGAGCAAGAGGGTTCTGCTTCGGAAAGCGGATTTGACTAGGCCGCAATCGACTTCCAGTGATGGTTATCGTTGATAACCTTGTGTTCCAACGTCAACTTATGAAGGGCTTGATAGACAACCATCTTGAACTTCTTCGGGTCCGTTACGTCGGACTTATAGCCGGCTTTCCGAATATGTGTAGCCACCTGATCCAGCGTCATGCCATCAGGAGTATTGGCAAGCAATGCCATAGCGGCATCCTTAGCCGATGCCTTACCCTTTGGATGACGACCGGGACCGGTCGTTCCTGGCGTAGTCGGAGCAGTCGGCGTCTTAACCGTTTTCTTGCTCTTACCCGTTTTCTTAGCGGGCTTAGGCGTCGGCGTCTTCGCCGTACCAAGCAAGGCGTCGAACTTTGACAATTCCACTTGAGCCGCTTTACCGGCTTCAACCTGAGCAACAAGCTCAGCGTATCGGGCGTCAAAAGAAGTCGTCATCGGAACATCCTTCAAACCTTCCCAGTGTTTTGTTGCATCTCAAAAGAGTGGGAAGAACCTCTTAAAGATGCTTTTCGTTTTTTCTCATCCCACATCTATCTTACGTCAGCTTCAAGTCAATTTCAAGTCAATTTTCCCAGATTTTATTGATTTCACCTAAGTTACGTTTTTACATCAACTTCCGTCTAAATATTTCGTGGATGCACTCTCTTACAGTACAGCCCAAAAAGGAAAGGAAGACCCAAAATGCTCGTATTATCACGCAAACCAGATGAAAAGATTTTACTACAGGTAAAGGGAATGAAAGAGGAAATAGAAGTGACCGTCGTGCGCATCGATAATAACAAAGTTAGGCTCGGTTTTTCCGCTTCCTCAGAAGTAACTATTTTAAGGTCAGAATTAGCCGAAAAAGTAGTTAAAACGATATAATCAATCTTCGGTGATTAATCTTACAGGATAGCTAGTTAAGTAATCAAATAATGCCTTGGGTGTCCAAATCTTTTGATATTCGTCACCTTTATTGGCAATATCCTCAAGCTCATCTAAATTAAACCATCGCCAAACTTCGCATTTATTGGGTTCAAGCGGGACTATATCTTCGTGTGTAACTTCAATATCGCCGGTAAGAATAGCTAATAGATAAATAGTTACATAAAATCTATCATCACCAAGTCGGTTGTAAGTAGTGAACAACTCCTGTCTCACGCCATCTGGGCTAACTACTCGACAAAAAAGGCCAGTCTCTTCCATAACTTCTCGTTCAGCAGCAAAAAACAATGTTTTGTCTGTAGTTTCTACATGCCCTCCTGGTAAGGTCCATAAGCCATTGCCAAAGGTGCTTTTACGTTTACCCGCAAGTACTCTACCTTTATGAACAATAGCAACGCCAGTGCCGACTTTAACACTCATCGTCCTGTCCCTACGGGAAGTGTTCTCGCAAATGACTTTATCAAATCCATTGCTTCTTTTAATGTAGCTTCTAAATCATTATGGTGAGGACGCCAGTTATATTGTTCCTTACTCCACAACCAATCTAAGTGTCTCGTATGGTCTGCACCATCGGGTCTTCCATAAACTACTTTCATTGGGTCTTTCGCTAACCAATATCCTAGTTCGACATTGGTAGTGAGACCTAACATATCTCCTTTAATATCTCTCGGCACCCAGAATGCTATAACAGCACAATTCGTTAAACAGGCACGCTCCCATTCAACTTGCTTCATATATTTATTAGCAAATGGTTCTGGGATACAAACAATACCATCAAAGTCCAACTTTCCGAGGATAGTACAGGCTTTGGCACGCCAGGAAGGTTCGTTTTTATCCCACCACTCAAGGGGCCTTGCTGTCGGTCCCCCTAGGAACAGTGAGTTTCTTGTATATTCTTTTAATGACTCATCATCACAACTAGTGATTGTCTTCATTGTTTGAGCTTTTCTGCTACAACTTTTCTCAACTCACTAACTTGTTCTTCGCCCATTTCTTCCCGAAGTTTATCTGCTATGTATTTAGTGTTTTCGTATGTTTCCAGATCTCGCTTACGTTTCTCGGCAAAATATTTATCTCTTTCATCTATCATCTGTCCTAGGTTGATAAAAGCTAGCACCAGCCAAACTATGATAGACAGACCGCTTATGCCTAGGAGGGGCATCGCAATATAGTTAGCCCACCACAAACCTCTGGGAATTGTATTGACAGCAATTCCACCAAGCATTGTGAACACGACACCTACTATAATCAATCTTCTTGACCACCTATCGAACCAATTCATTTCAACAACTCCGAAATTGAACCAGTACCATTGTGAATACGGCGTATTGCCTCTGCTACCATTTCTGTAGTATCAAGAACTTGAGTTTTCTTTAAGTTATTTGTATTCAAGCGAAACGGCGGGATTGTGTCGCACACTACAATATTGGTTTCCATATTGTCGAAATATTCATTTGCTTTGCCTACAAATAAACCGTGCGTGGCACAAATAGCAACCACTTGACCGCCATGATTCTGAACCGCTTGATACGCTTGCCACATTGTACTTCCTGTAGAAATCATGTCGTCGTAAATAATTACATTCGTTCCCTTGACGTTGCCTACGATACGACTGCCTTGGACTTTACCTTCTACACGAACTTTATCCATAATAACTACGTCTAGTTCTGTTTTGATACGGCGACCAAAAGCATTTCTAAATCGTCTTGAACGAGGTAGTCCACCACTGTCGGGCGAGAGTACAACTAGGGGTCTATCGGTAGGTAAATTATTTGCACACCAATCGGCAAAGAGATTCTTAGATTCTAAATTGTCCGGACTCACCCTAAAACCATTCTGTATAGCCGAAAGATTGTGTGCGTCCATAGTGAGTGTTTGATCCGCTCCAATCGCCTCCATTAACCAAGCAATATATTTTGTAGTAATGGGTTCGCGGCTTTGTGTCTTGCGGTCTTGCCGGAACGAGGTATAAGGTAATACAGCAGTAATCCTCTCGGCACGGGCATCAACAAGAGAACCAATAAACCATAATAACTTAACAAACTTATCACTGGCACTTTCGTTCTCGTCGCTGTATAAACTTTGGATAACGAAAACATCACGACCGCGAACATTGACCATCGAACGTAAATACGGCTCACCATCCTCAAAATATTTTTCATCCTTGTTTGATAACTCTAGCCCCAAATGTTTCGCTACCTTGGCGGCATACTCTTTTGTGGCATCAAGCCCGAATACAAGGAGATTATCGGTCATTTCGAGGCTCCTACTTTATTTTGTTGGTTTTGTTCGTGTCATCTGCTCTATAATACCAATCTATTATTTCATGCATATCCGATTCTAATTTATGGTAGTTTTTTCATTTTTTATTTCCTCATCGAGCCGTCGCTTCATTTCTACCTCTTTAGCCCGGCGTTCTAGGTCCGCTTTTTGTTTCGCTCGTTTCACTTGATAAGAAGAATAATTGACTCCATCCACAATCCAGCCACGTCCGCGTATAATATCAAGGACTTTCCTTATAGGTCCGTCATACATCAGTTGTGGACCAGCCCATAATTCGGCGTGAACCGGAGGGGCAAACCAATTCTCTGGACTTCCTTTATTCCAGTGCGTTTCCGAATCAAGAACTCGTATATTCTCAAATCTCATAATTGCTCGACTTACATCGTAGAACCGCTCGCATCCCGCACAGCTTACTTTATCTGGATTTATATGAAAACACTCTAGCTCGTTGCCACAAAACTCACAGGGAATTGCTTCCCTGTAATCGCTATCCATAGGGAAAGCTTTACTCATCTTGGGTGCCGTTTCTGGTACGAGTATTCTTGGGACAGGACAACCGTTTTACCTTTCTTCAACTCCTCGAAACCAAGTTCTGCAAATCCAGACGAAGTGTGTAAACACAAAATTAAATTAGAGTTTGTGAGATCGTCCTTGAATGTTAATTTCGCAACTTCTCGTCTATAAATAACGGTTTCGGGGCAAATGCAGAAATCTATTATGTTGTTATTTAATCGGTTTTCTCGACGCCAAGGGAATACTGTGCCGTGTCGCACAATCCCAGTCGAATATAGATATTGATGCGATCTATTATCGGTCGGAACTTCTATATAAGCGTCAAATATTCTAAAAGGTAAGAGACCGTCATTCTGAACTAGTATCGTATTATCAGAACCATCCTTACTAACTATGCGTTCAACTCTTAAAATAGTTTTAAGGTTCTTTTTCAACTTATCGAAATCAAAATACTGCCATATGAAAAATGGTAAGATGAGTGCTAGCGTGAGAAATACACCAGCAACGAACGAAGCAAGGATCGCACCGTAATAATCCGTAATAGGAACCGTCTCTACCACATACGTCCTAGCGGGGACGGGAATCAGAGCAAGCACAAGATGGTTCATTGCCTATGACTTTAACAATCTGGTCAAAACTGTAATCGCCTTCAATTACATATTTATTTAAGGATTCCGAGATAGAACCACTAAGATTCAATTCTGTTTGGACGCGTTCCAAATCATAACAACAAAACTTTTTAACATACCTCGCGGCAGCTAATAACTCATTTTTATCAGATGATTCAACTACGCGACCACAATGGGGACAAAGAATAATTCCATCATTCAAGGTACTCGGTAAAATTGCTCCACAATAGGGGCATATAACAATCATTGTCTAATTTATATAGTAGCAGAAATGTAATTTTTATGCCCTTACCCACTGCCCATCAACTAACTTGATCGGTGGATAAACATCGTTATATTTACCATTCAGATAGCCTTGGGGATCAGCAAGTGCTTCTGGTGGAGGTATCGATAATCCATTTCTCATACACCATCCTGGGGGTAACGGTACTGGATTCGTCTGTCGGAAGAATGATTTAATCCATCTAATCATTTTCATTCACCTTCTCCTTCCGGCAAATGCCATTTGTCTATCTCAACAAGGTAGTCGCGAATGACCTTGAAAGGATTGGTCTCTTGATTAGCAATCGCCTCGGCAAAAGCAAGACCCAATTCAAGCAATTCTTTTGGATAAGCTATCTTGGCAACTTCATCTATCTTGGGGTCTTCCTCAAAGGAATCAATCGCAGCCCAGAGAGGTTCGTGATAATACTGTTCAATTTTCTTCTTAGTTAGGGCTTTGGGCGTTATCGGCTTGGTTTTAGCTTTTTCAGCACCAGCCGCAACAATACTACCTGTCATTACGGGAGGATTCGTTTCAATTTCCTTTAATTCCTCCTGCACCTCAACAAGTTCCTTTTTAGCCTTTTCTGCCGCTATCTGAGATTCTTCGGCATCACGATTAGCCTTCTTTTGGGTCCGAATGTTAATTTCAGCTAACAGCAACGTATCTCGAACTTCCGCCACCTTAGCTTTAAGCTTCTCTTTCTTCTCTTCTATCTTAATACTGTGCAGAGCCTTGGTGTGATTCCACACTTCCGTTCGTTTATCTTCGGGATATTCCAATAGTCGATCAGCAACAAATCTTGTAATCTCACCATTCAGCAAACAAGAAAATGCTTCCTCGGGCAACTTTGTGCGGAAATTGATAGAGTGATTAACCCACGCCGCGTTCTTTTGCAAGATGACTTCAATTTCCTTCGGGCTTTTACCACATGCAACAAGATATTCTACGGTGATAATCTCGTCAGCAGCAGTAAGGGAAGCGGCATTGATATTCTCATCCCACGCTAGCGCTAAGGCTTCCACTTCATTACAATCATCTTCTAGTTGTACGTTTACACGAGTATAAACTTCCTTAGCGGGCATCTTCTTTTTATGTTCTATGGAGAACACCATCACATTATCTTTGATAAGTTTAAGAATAGTACGCAAACGCCGTTCACCGGCAACTAGTTGAATAAAAGATCGGGGACGAAGAATCACATTGGGATCATCTGTCGGCTCCATAATAGTAATTAACCGGCAAATAAGCGGCATCTTTAGTCCGCGCTCTACGATAGAATCGTACAATGCGTCCATATCTTTCTTACAAAAGCCACTATTGAACTTCTTTAGACGCGGGTTAAAGAATCGGTATATCGTTGGCACTTGTGTAAAATCAGGCGGCTCGGTAATTTCAATAGAAAGCGGATCAACCAAAACATATTGTTTGCTGTGTTCGTATGTTGTTGTCATTCAAAGTCCTTTCAAAAAGCATAATTTTTGTGCGGCTTGCGGCAACGTTTTTGCCATTTAACAGTATCGTCTATCTTAGCACAAGCACAATCCAAGATAGAATCCTTTTGTCTCAGAACCAATCCCTCACACCAATCCAAGTCAAATGATTCCTCGTAGCGTTTCATAAAATCGCCTACAAATATTTCCGAAAGAATTACGCCTGGACACACTTGATCTCCCAACTCATTCTTTGGATACGATTCACCTACACGCAGATTATTAGCGGCAATAGTCCAGTTAAGCAATTCGATACGCTTCATCTGGTTCATACCAAATAGAAACTTCCCAGCCCAAAGAATATCGAAAAGAACCAGGGTATCCTTAATATTTTTTGTTTTATAGTGAAGCAATTCGCCATCGAACCAATATTCAATTTTCTCTAACCGTAAACTGCTAAGTATTTCTTTTTGTATGTTAGGAGCAAACTGGTAATTATTGACCTCACCATAACGGTCGTATAATACAATTCTGTCTTGTTCGGGAGGTATCCACACTAGCGTCCGCGTACCATTATACTTACGCTGGGCAATATAAGTGCCTTGCTTATCGTAATTATCAAGTTCTAGCAAGGGGTCCATTTTGCCTTTAGGACGGGGAGGAAATAGAACCCTTGTTGGACGAAGCATTGTTTATCTCCGAAAAGCACTGGAGAGGTATCCGTAGCTCTAGAACGTAGTACAGTGAGACGTTCCACGCAAAAATTGTGTAGGTTGTCCATTCTACCAGGATTTCCGTGAAAAATCAATCTCTATCAGACTCCTCATAGGGTAAGTAATCTTGCTCAAACTTTGCTATCCTCGTGTTATACTGCTGTGCTTTGTTTAACCTACTGATTGCCTCCTTGAGAGCTTTATTTTGCTCCCATAATCTCTGAATTAACCAGTATGTATTGGCGTAAATGCTATTAGATTCCCACTGTTCTCTAGAGCAAATAATCGTGCCTTTGCCGTATCTTTTAACAGCATCATCATAAGACATAGGTACTAAATCAATTAAGAACATCTGTGTGTCCCATTTTATCTTTAATCGCAGTGATAACTTCTTTTGCTTGGTCTTTATTGCGAGTGATATATCCGATTCTATTTATGATATAGATTTTGTGTTCACCTGCTTTTATACTAGATAAGTCATTTGCCACGACAAGATCGCATTCGTTTTTAGCTACGGCGTTCATAGTTCTCCCAATAAAATCATTAAAGGATTCATCGACAAGTAGCTCAAATGTCACTAAAAATGTTCCTGGCCACCATTCTTTCACTTTACTACCTAGATCGTCAGCGAATTTGAGTATGATGCCCATATTACCCTGAGTATCTGAATAGAAGTTTTCTACTAGATAATCACTTGCGGCAGCCGCCAAAATAACTACATCTGGCTTCTCACTACGAACAAGTTTTTCTAATCGTTCCGCATAATCTTTGTAATCCACAAATTCGTGTTCTGTATATCTGTGACGATATTGCTCGTACAAATCAAGTCGTTTAAGCCATTCACGAGAAAGTACAGAAGATATCTCTGGATTGTAAGAATGATTCATAATCATACTAAATGGAGTTATTTTAGAGTGCTTCGCACGTAGGAATATGACATTCCCTAGCGGGAGAGCTTCGGCCGCTATATCAGCCCCGAAAGTTTCTAGATTTATACTACTGATATAATGGATTGTATCTATCGAGACTCGGGTATCACCGCCAGTAATGAGGATTTTGGGGAGTTGTTTATCTGTCATGGTCGTGTCAAAACACCGATTTTTCCGTCAGACAATTGGATCAACCGCTGTAATTCGACCTCTTCGGCATCGCTGAATTCATGATTGCGATGCGACAATGGCGATTCCGGTCTCTGAATATTTTGCTTAATGATTTGTAAATCTATGTCTTGCATAATAGATTCTAAATAATTGTCAGTAATGATTTTAGTAGAATTACCATAGGCGTTCGTAGCCCCAACTTTACCCGCTAGTACATCCCTGATATATCGAGCGGCGTTATCACTGAGATTTAGTTTAATCATGATGTTTCTTCCTTTGTTCTTCCCTCATTCTAGCCGAAGATAAATCAGAAATATGAACGTCTGGACTAACAAGTTCGACCATGCCTAATTGAACCAATTTAGAATAACTTGGTACTTGTATATAATTCTCTTTTGTTCCCCTACAAAAACATAGAAACTTTGTTTTCATCTCTTTCATATACGTCAATTGTCTCATCATATTTTCATAACTGCCGTAGTATTTTTCCTGACATATTCTTATAGCGGTATCCGCTCCAATAGCAAATGTAACATTAGGCCCAAATATTTTTACTTTATCACCAAAAAGGGGAGTATGAGTTAAGATACAACATCCATTACTCAAATCCTTTTTGCGGAATATCTCCACTCTGTCTTCTAGCGAATGATAATCAACCGGTGGTTTATCGGCGTTATATAAACATAACTCAAAATAGCATGGCAAACCAGTCATATCCTCAGCTACTTTAGCCATGTGTATGTGTGCGTCGTGCAGGGGATTACATGAAGTTGGTAATATCAACTTAGGATGAACGGGGTCGGATATTACCCTTGGTTTTTTGCCAATGATAGAGGGATAAACAGCAAAATCAACCTTTTTGTGTAAAACTTCAACTACCGTGTAAGGAACGATAATGGATTCTTCTTTCACGAAATCACTTAAATCATATCCGCTCCCATTATTCGTAATTAGCGGGCAATAATCGTTTATTTCACAGCCATCTAAAATAGCATTAAGCAACATTCTATCATTAATATTCTCTTCTATACTGCGGTCGTGATTTGAGGCAATTTTGGAAATTGGAAACTCCAATTCATATGTATTAGTTTTAGTTTCTGTCTGTAATACAATGTAAATCTTATGCTGCCTGCCAATTCTTTCGTTACCTATTTTAGCCAAAGATGATGTTCCGCCGATACCGATTACTGGATTATCCGATTTAGTAGCCCATTTCCAATTACAAGCGTTAATATAAGCACGCATGGCTAATTCGCGGGCTGTTTCGGGATGACAATAACCGTATTCGGGAGGATTATGCAGATACTCATTGGTAAAATGTTGATCGTAGGGGACGAAGGCGTATAATACAGTGTTGCTGGCACCGCCAGATGCGAGCATTTTGCCGAAAAGCCCTGTGCCGCCACCAGTTATGGCAGCACAAAGTTTGTGAGGCGTGGCGTTGATCCGCCTGAAGAAAGCGGAAAAATCCGTTTCCATGATGTCCTCTATTCCTAGTTTACGGAAAATCTCCTCAATTTCAATTGGAAATCCAAAAATTTGTCGTATAATGAATGATGGAAGGGAGAGTACAGGATGAAGCCACGACAATGCCCTAATTGTTCAATAGAGGTAGGAATTGATAGTGGTTTTTCTTTTGATAAAGACCTGAATATGGTATGCGATAACTGCGGCAGACTTATTTATCCAGTAAATATTATGAGTGAGAATAAGATAATGAAATCACAAGAGCAGTTTATTGGCGATAAGTGGGCAACTAAACCGGGTAATTCAAGTCGTTTTTATCCTACATCTCCCAAAGATGTAGTTTTGGGCAGCAATGGTTCTCGCAAACGGACTATTGGATTTAGATATGAAATGCCAAGAGCACAAAATCCCTATGATTCGCTAGATATATCAAGAAACGATCTATACGCATACGGAATCGCAAGATTGCAACCAATTCCATAAGAAAGGATGAAAATCATGAGTAGAATCATCACAACAACAGTTCTAGCATTAAGCATTTGTGGCTCACCATATCTCTGCAAAGCTCAAGGGTGGTTCTTTAACACTGGCTCAGATTACCATTACGATGACACATACGAATATTCATATTGGCATGTCAATAATGACCCGTTAGACAACGCATATTACAACGACGCCTTACATAAGGCTACGATGGCTTCAATGCAAAGTCGTTGGATGATGAAGGATATGAAACAAGCCCGTAAATTAAAGGAATTGGAACAACGATTTGCCTTTACGCAAAAAATGCACGAACTTAGGCTTCGTGAAGAACAAATGCGTAAAGACGGATTACTACCACAAATCGTAAAGAGAAGCCCTGGCAGTGGCGAAGGTATTACAATTCGCGGGCAGCACTTTAAGACACCGCAAGAGTTCCGCGATAGTAAGTTACTACAAGAGTTAAGAGACGAAAACGACATAAGCGAAATGGCAAACTCAGAAGAAGAAAATACTATTCACAATAATTTCGTTTGGGCGATGAGACGAAGACAACTTGATATAGATTATCCTCAATGGAAGGTGAATCCTCCTATTGTCCCCCTTATGCCGCTCACAAGAGAGCAAGCTTTGGCGAGAGTAATAGGCGATCTCAACAATGTAGATATAGCAAGAGAACACTATGGTTGGGACTATAAAACTTGGTACAATCAACAGAAGGGCTACCACGATAGTAGATTTGGTCCGAAACCTTTACCAAAAGCCAAAAACGCTGGGACTAAGCCAATTACTGAGACTACGCCAATCAGAAGGCGTTCCTCCGGCACTGGAAGTAACATCTCTGGCCAAGGCATATCGAACGATCCACATAGAAAAAATAGTAATAGAAAACTTCCTCCAACTTTACAATACTGGCCCTACGCCGATCAAAAGCTATAAATGGAATAATCATCGGAATTATGAACCGCAATCTCGGCTATCCTTACAACCAACAATATTATCCGCCTTCCAACTCTACGACAGTGCCAAAGATTGGGTTCGGTTTATTATGTGCTGCCGTTTTATTTGTAGGTTGTTTACAAAATATGTCTAGATCACACCGTCGTTATAAACATTATCCTCGTAAGAAACAGAAGAAAAAGCATTCTGTCGTTCATGGTCCGTACAAAACTAGTGTAACTACAATTACCGTAAGTGATGAAGATGTATTTGCTAATAGTATGTCCTTAGAAGAAGCGAAGGCTCATTACGAAAAAACTAAAAAGTACGAATGAGCAGCAAACATTCTCCCGTGGATAAAACTAATTTTAGAGATCGTTTCGGACTAGATGTCAGAGAACTCTACGGGATAAATGTAGAACCAACTCCGATGTTATTAAAGAACGGTATCAAAGAGTGGATACGGAAAGATAAAACTAACCGACTTATACCCATTAAACCATCGGCAAAACCGGTTGAACACAAACTACGCAGGGTAAAAGAGATTTCCATTACGGTTCTAGGAGAAACTCTGGAATCACAAACGAAGCTAGTGAGTGATTGGACGAAACCAGAACTAACACCAGAAGAAATAATAGAATGGAACAGGGTGGTCCATGAGGGATACGGTGGATACTGTCTATGATGAACCAGAGGGGCATCCTCTGGCTTATCTGCAACCTATAAAGATACCTTGGGAATATAAATGCGAATTTATGAACGTACGAACGTTATACGGAGATAAATATATCCCCATTCGACAAACACTCAAGCATTATGAGGAAATAGTTAAGCCAGAAGAAGCATATCAATGTTTCGTGATGCTCGCTTTTGCAGCAGCGATTCTTAGATTTGTAGCCAAAGATCCAGATCGCAATGAAACAGAACATTATCTTTTTGATCCTTACAAAAAGGAATCATATAGGATGCCGGGCTATTCTGGACAATGGCTTTTAGATTTAGCATATGATATCATCATTGAGATTTGGCCTATGCGACACATGTTAAGTGATATAAGGAAGTTCGAGAGAGAAAAATCTAAGAAGGAAGCGAAAAATGAAACAAAAAACCTTTGAGCAAATGACCCAATATATTTGGGAAAATAGGAAAGAATATATAGAAAACTTTGAGTACGATAACGAATTTGGTATAGCCGTTTTTTTGGATGATACTTTAAGCTCCGAAGCAGTTGACGCAATGCAAAGTATGTGGAGTAAAGTCATCGGATTAAATATCTACGGCAAACCACATAAATATAAGTTCAAGACCAAAAGAGAGTTTCGTAGTGCTTACAAACGAAGATTAAGAGAATTAGGAGAGTTGGTTAGATGAAAAGAATCAGGAAAACTGAGTTCACAACCCGATTGCCAAAAGGTCAAATTGTTTGGGAAGATAAGTTTAATCATTCTACATCTGTCAGAGAAATTACCTGTGATTTCGCAGAAGGTATCATAAACGGCAAAGAATGGGTCAAACAGCTTGGATATAGAAATAGCCGAGAAGCAGCAAAAAAACTAATTAATGCCTTCGGCGTCCGTAAATCTCGAAGTCTAGCCAAAAGGTGGATGCGCAGCTACGGTTATGAGTTTATTCTCGTCGGCAACCGTGAGCACGCTACCAGCGAACGATACTATGTAGGTATCGCACGATAGACGAATAGGTATCATTCTGGCTTTTGTGCCGGAATGTATGGTTGACCGGGGCCAGGAAATTGAATTCGGCCCCCAATAGTCTCTTCGATAACTATTGGTTGCTTTTGTTCTGGCTTCTTCTGCTCTTTTTGCTTTTGTCCGGCCTCTTTCATAAACAATACAAATGCCGGATAAATATCGTGTGATTCTTTCTTAACATCTTCTCCTTCTGCTACAAAATCATTACCAATTTCAGTTAGCATAGAAAAAGCCCCGTTACTATGAAACCAGTCAATCTCATATCCATAATACGGCGGGGATGATTCTCCGTGTATTTGTCTAAAATCATACCCAGATAAAGCGGCCATTCTACCTGCTAAGTCTCTGTATTCAGCATCTCTATCAGTAGGTTCGCTTGTATAACCCCAAGGATAGAAATGATCCCTGCCAAAATTGTGGCAACTCATGACGGCAACAAACTTGTATTTGTTATAGAACTCTTTCAAGCTTTCTATAGTTGTTAAGGTATGTTTCTCGGACAGATTGGGACCATTGAATTGTCTATTCGGGTCTAATCCCTCGTCGCCACCCTCAGGACTTACATATCTGCTGTTGTGAGCGTAGCCATCTGGCGAGGCAATAGGAACATAGAATATATCTCTCGTTCGTAGTAAGTTCGTTATTTCATCATTTGACATATATTCTTTCAATAATTTCTCAAATATAGTCATTGTCACAACAGTACTACTTTTCTCATTTCCATGTATTGTAGCCATAATCATAATTTTCGGTCCCGTATGTTTGCCTATACGGATATAATGAATATCCCTACCTTCATCTGATTTTCCCACAACGCCAAGTTCTGTGATAGCCGGTGCTTCCTCGTGCCACCTCTCTAGTTGCTGTTGGACTTCTTCCAAAGACAATGTTCGTAATGGCACCGAACTACTAATAACTGGCTTTTGTTCGGGCGGCGGAATAGGCTTTTCTACATGTGGCTTCTGAACAATTTGCTGCGGAACACACTGCGGTTGTTCGGCGTATTTGTGATGTATCCGTAGGGCAATGAACCCAAATAAAATTACTACCGCAGCAATAATATGTTCTCGGCGAATCATACTATATATATGATACAAATGGAGGATACATGAAGAAATTATTAGCACTAGGAGTTATATTATTTTTTACAAACACAGCATTAGCTGTCCGTAAGGAGGGCGGCGAGATTTACTCGGCTTCCTGGTGCGGTCCTTGTCAACAATTGCATATCGATATAGCGAGAAGTCCAGGATGGACGATAGGTGAAAGCGGGCAGGTACATTTCAGGGTTATTGATGATTCCGATGGTTCGCAACCAGGTATAAACAGCCTTCCCACAATCATTTATTACAAAAACAACAAAGAAGTAGCTCGCATCGTGGGATATGATGGAGATATAAAAACTGTCCTAGACACATACACAAATAAAGTAAAAGCAAAATGATATATAAATCATAGAGGTAGTTTACCGTGAATAGAAATTATATTGGTCTAGTTTTGGGTGCAATAGCAATAGTTATTTTAGCTGGTGCAGTAATTTATCAACTCACACACAAGGACAAGCCAGAGTCCATTTCGCAACAAGAAGAGGAAACGGTTTTACCCGAAGAAAAACATCAATGGATACCCGAGATAGTTAAACCCAAAGTTCCAACCCAGATCGAACTGTTGCTGCAAGCACATAATAAGGTTCGCAGCAGCAACTCCCCACTTAAATTAGATCCGGACCTCATGGCATTTGCTCAAAAACACGCTGAGGAAATGGCTCGCCGACACAAGATGCGTCATAGTCATTTAGATTTCCCCGGAAGTTGGTCAAATGAGGGCGAAAATATTGCTGAGGGGCAACCAACCGTAGATGAAGTTATGAGTGCGTGGATGCATAGTTCCGGACACCGAAGAAATATATTAAATAAACACTTCACACAAGTTGGCTTTGGTATCTCAACCAACAACGGTACAATTTATTGGTGCGTTGACTTTGGCACTAGAGAAGGAGCAGTAGCAGACAGTCATCCACATAGACATCGCCATGTCCGTCATCATCAAGCAGAAGCAACTAGTTCAAGTATTTCCGAGACAACCGAATGATTAGACGGGTAGAATATATTCCTTTAGTAATTCTTTGATGCTTTCACTACTACCGTCCCACTTGTAATCAACTTCAAGCAATGTAATTCCGTGCTTCTTACATAATTCTCGTTTTTCTTGGTCTTTACACTGCTGGCTTCGCAATCTATCATCGGCACCCCAATTGCTCTTGGTAATAAAGTGCTGTATCCCTTGATATTCTACTGCCAAGTTTAAATCTGGTATGAAAATATCAAGTTGCCCCAACCTATTCGTCTCATATCTGACCAACGGATGCCAATAATTTTGTAGTATCTCATAATTTGGCAAAATCTCCCGTACTACCTTAGCCAATATTTGTTGTTGTTTGCCTATTACAATAAATTTTTCCTTTTCCCAGCGAAATTCGGGCATACAATCCATAAGCAAACCTGCAATAGTTTTATATGTATGTAATAATTGTGTGCCGTGATTACGAACAATAGTTCTATTTTGAAGTCTGTACCAATCTTCGTATCGAGTGAATCCCAATTTATCTCCCAGCCATTTCAAATACATAGTTTTATTTTGTTTGCTATTCCAGAAATTGGAAGATACCCTCGGAAACAACCAAGGAAGCCACTTATATTCTGGGAACAAATCAATCATTGCGTTAAACGGACAAAACCGGTAGTATACAAGAAAGCCATGTCCCCGATGCCTGCGGAGAATCTTACCGTCCAATTTATACCAATCATCGATATTACAATAACCAAGTTGCTCGCCCAACCAATGAATATAACGTAACCTATTATTTTTGTTATGCCAAAATTGCAACGGAACACTTCTCATTGTCCATTCAACCATCTCGGGAAAACATACGCCAATTAATTTACGTATGGAACCATCATAATGAGCAAGTAAACCCTTTCCATAATTGGCAATCAACATTTTGTTGGTCAATTGATACCAATATTTTATATCCAACTTTTTTTCTAGCCAAAATAGATATTTACGTTGATTATCCATGTTCTCCCAAAATCCAGCCGGAGCCTTACGAAATAACCACGGCAACCAGTTATAGTCAGGGTAACATTCTTCTAAAAGTGTTATCATGCCTCCTTTAGTAAAAGTCGTTGCACCACGGCCGCCGCGACCATACCTTAAAAAATCATCGTATTTAATCTGATACCAGTCTTCCATTTTGGAAAAACCTAATTTTTCATCTAACTCTCTAACAAACTCCTTTTTATTATCTAAATCCTTCCAATATCCATTAGGTTTGTTCTTCATTTTGCTCCTGTATATGTTGCCTCAACAATGCTTTTACAACTTCTGTAATAGTAGTAAACTTTTCGTCTGCCTCAGTTTGTAGGGCATCAAAAAATATCTGTGGGATGCGAACCGACAAAACCTTCATTTTCTTCTTTGTTTTCATCATATAATTATATAGTATTGTCATATACATTTCCACCTCAATATTTCAAAATATTTTCATAATTACTAAATATTTATATGTCAATCGGAGACACCCTTGTCGCATTTAAGGCTCTCGATGCTGAGCTTCCAACTAGTAATTTTGCCACCATCGGTCTAGTGAACAATAGACCAGTCATCAATTTTGTATCTGGGTCATCGACAACGGCTATCTTTACTGGTTTCATGCCACGCATATACACTGGGCAAGGTCTCACCATTTACATATACTACGCTAGCACGGTAAACACGGGTTCTACCTCTTGGTCCGCAAGTATAGAAAATACTGGAATACAGCAGAAGCTAATAACAACGGACGCATTTTCAGTTACCAACAGTTCCAACAATAATACACCAGCAACGACTGTTGGCGAAGTTACTGCTGTCGCTATAAACTTCGCTGCCCCAAGTCAGACCGATAATTTAGCCATCGGAGACACATTCAGAATCCGTATAACACGTAACGGAAGTTCAGACACAATGGCCGGAACAGCCGAAGTTATCAGCGTAGAAATAGAGGAAACCTAGCAGAAAACTAGAACCTTTCATCCCTACATATCTTTATGGCGCTGTTAGTTTCGTCAAGTCAATATTCCACTGTATTAAAATCGGTCAATTTTAATATTGGCTCATCTTCTCTCTGGTTTAATCCCAATTTTGCTTCTTCTGACAGCACTAATCGTTACCTAATCTTCACGGAAGGAGTCAATTACAATTTATACGTAAACGCCAATGCCGGAACACTAGTAGTCCAAAATGATGGACTTATAACCACATTTGATTACACGCATCTACAAAACACATGGCAAAATCTGGTGTTCTGCTACAACAAATCTGGTTCAATTCAGATAGTTTATATAAACGGCGTAGCTTTAACTCAAAGTGGTAGCTCTACAGGATCGTGGGGCTCGACGGCTCTCAACAACTCAGATAGATTATTCATAGGCAACAATAATAGCACAGGTAACAACTTTCTTGGTGCTGTCGCTGAAATAGCGACGTACAATACTGTTTTAACCTCTGCTCAAGTCACCGAATTAGCTTCTGGCATTTCACCCACAGCTACATCCGGACTAAGTTCCATAATTGGCTACTGGAACTTCATTAATCCTAGTCAGGGTACATACCCGCCCCAATTCGGACTGCACGAAGCGACGATATTCGGGTCATCAGCTACCGGCGTTCATCCCCCGATATTTTATCGTTCTGTTTCTAAATCGTATACCCATTCAGTACCTTTTGCTCCGGCAACAGGTCAACGCATTCCCGAAGCACAGTTCACTCAACAAGGACTAAATGATAATTTACTTGGGGTTACTCCGTGGACGAATCCAAACAATGTAAATGCGATTGACCAGCAATATGCCAGTGTTACACTCCCTGTCGGTGGAAGTTCTCAGATATTACGCGGATATAATTGTGGATTTGATTTGCCGCCTCAAGCCATAATCGATGGCGTCCAAATAGAAGTGTGGTTCAATTTCACCGGTACTTTCACCAATATATTCCAAGTATATAACGGTACTGACAATCCGCCGAGTGTGCCAGGATTTATTTTGCGAGCAAGTCCGGGAGATTTATCAAAGTATTCCCCGTATTTACAAAACCATCCTCTTATTAAGCACGTCATTATTGAAGCACAGTGGTCAAGTATTGAAACTAGTCAAGGGGTTTACAATACGTCGGCCCTCAATGCAGCAGTCAATCAATGGAGTAGCTACGGCTATAAGATTATATTAAATATATATCCGTACATTCAAAACCCCTCAACTGTCCAAACCAGCGATGGTTACTTTCTTGCAAATGGATTTCCGACGTATCTCTATAATGTTCTCGAAACTCTCCCCAATGGTCTCTTGAAGTATACAAAATCGAACGGAAGCAAATTAGCAGTACCCGTTGTGTATAGTGATCCGTCAGTGCTCCAAAGGTACACGGCTCTGATGCAATATTTGGCGAATACCTACGATGGAGACACAAGGATTTCCTTTGTCTTAGTTGCACAAGGAGACATCGGGCATTTAGCGATTGGACCTGCTGAAGCCGCAACCCCTGCTGTAAATATTGGCTTCACGAATCAATTATGGGCAAATTATGGTCTCCAATTAGCTGAAACTGTAGCGGACGTTTTTCCACACACACCGCTAGCTGCGATTTCTGAAAAGGGGTATTTCGGTAACACAACTGCGATCAGTTCAGATCATGGGAGTCCCTGGCTGAACGCACAACTAGCAAGTGGCAACCCCGACGCGATGGGCAACCCGACAGGCCCCTATGTCAGTATTATCGAAAACAAGATGGAAACCTTGAATGTTACTGATCCAACATTTCCAAATAACACTGATGGAGTAGCATTCTTTGATAATTTGGATGGTGTGAACCCCTATGCGGGAGAAGGCAAAATCCGAGAAGGTTACGGTGCTGATTATCCGCTCTGGGTACCCGTATGCGCCCAAGGAAACGTTGGAACCACTGGCCATAACTACAGCTTTGCAAGTACGGTCTTAAATAGCTTATTGGGCTATGTTTCGGGGCACGGACAATATTCTGTTACATTGATCATGATGAACCCACCGGATTCGATGGCGACAAATCCCAATAACCCAGCAACGACTCCTCCGACAGATTGTTCAACAGGGATTGTGGCGTTTGACCCGACAATCTATGGAATCTATCTCAACGCCTATAATCAATTGCTTGCAAATGCTGCCATCAGTCCCAATTACGGAACTCCAAATGGTCAAATTATAGTTAGTGGTAGCGGCAGTGCCAATCTTGTTTATGGAACAAATACAGACAAGTGGGGACTGACTTTAACCCCAGCAATCGTCAATAGTCCTAATTTTGGTTTTGGATTTCTTGTATCAGATACCGCCAATGTTGGGCCAACAGTAAACGTTGATGCTATGAAGATGATAGTGCAATGGCACGGAGCGCCAGTTGCCTATACCCAACCAACTTCAGGTGGCGTCCTAGGCAATAGTTACATCCTAGATACAGATAGATTTGTTGCTGGCGGCGCATTAGCTAGCGGTTCTGCCCTAGTTAATGATTCAGAACATCAAACACCCAGTGGTGGAGCACTAGCAAGTGGGGCAGCAAAACCCTACACTGAAGTAGGCAGTGGAGGAACATTAGGCAGTGGTTCTACAAACGCAGATATAACCCAAAATGTTTCTGGTGGAGCAATTGCTGGAGCAGTAACCGTTCCTACTACATCGAGAAATCTGGCAATTATAGGCATTCAGCCGCCTGCATCTGGTGGCGTATTAGGTAGTGGAGCAGCCACAGTAAATCCAGAAGTAATGTCTGGCGGCGTGTTAGGTAGCGGAACAAGTGAAACAGGAGTCAGAACCTCAACTGGTGGAGCTAATGCTGGGGGTATCTCGGCGATATACAGTGTAGTTTACAATCCGCCAGTAAGTAGCGGAACACTAGCTAGCGGTTCCTATTTCTCGGATATAGCCGATGAAGTAGGCAGTGGTGGCGTATTGGGTAGCGGAGCAATAAAAGAAACTCCTTACTTCGAGACAATGAATGGTGGTGTTCTTACAGGTGGAGACGTACCTGTAATCGCTGGAGATTCGACAGGAGGAGCAAATGTAAGCGGCCACGATACCGATAATGTAATTGACTATGACATAGGTTCTGGAGGAGCGGTTGATAGTGGCTCTGTAAGAGATACAGCTATTTTGTTCAACAAGGGTTCTGGCGGGGCATTAGCTGGCGGAACCGTCCTAATAGCGATTACACAAGGAATATCTGGCGGAACTTTAGGAAACGGTCAAACACTAGTCAATTTGGACGCCAATCCTAGTTCGCACGGCGGCACAATAGCTAGTGGAGCTATAAGATCGAATTATCGCTACACCGGTAGCGGCAGCGTTATAGTAAGTGGGCGATCGCCATTGATAGTAAAAGTAGGATTAAGATACAATATAACCGGCAATGGCGAAGCTGGGCCGAATCGACCGGCTCCTCTTGCCGGTATAGAACTATTCCTCCATGACCCAACAGTAATTGTATTCCATATAAAAGCTGACGGAGCATTTACTGGTTCCCAAATCTTGGTAGATAGCGGCATCAATGGAAACAGAACTACTTACCGATATACAATTCATGGCAACCAGATAATTGTTGGTGGTCATACACCCGGAAGAACTATCTACAAATATAATGTCGTAATAGGTAGCGGTATAGAAATTACCGGCATCGGCCAAGCGTGGTTTTCTTTACCGTTGCATGAAGGCCGTTATAATATTGCTCTAAACTTAATTGGTACTAACATCATTAAAACGCAATTCTTAACGGTACAACAGCAGCTAGCCGAACAAACATCAACCAACCCGGCTCTTGTCGGCATAGATTTTAGTGTAACTAATTTCCGGGCTAATTTAGTTCAAGGAGCGTACCTGCCGGTTGCCACAGTCAACAACCAGAAAGGATATTTGCCAAAACAACCACAGGATAATTCAGTGAATAGAATTGTACAAATAGCTAGGGAGAGTTAGTCTATGGTTGGGACTGGGACGTATTTTACAGTTACGACAATATCTCCGGTAGCAACGAGTGCAAATATAAACTTTACCTACACCATAGCGTAAACTATTCTTGAACTTTCCACACATGGGACATCTAGGAGGCATTACGTTTTCTCTGCATATTTTTATACCGATATTTCTTGAATTTGCAGCGATATTTCCAATAGCAACGAGTACAAACGCAAATACAAGATTCTCCGTCGCATATAGAGCAGTTTAATTTGTTCTTAAACTTCTGACACCAAGGACACCTAGGGGGCATATATCTCCTTGAAAAAATCTTCTTTTTCTTTCAATAAATCAATATCTGGGAAATCTTTCTTACGAGCATCCAAAGCGTATTTGTTTTCAATTGTCAATTGGGTCGCGCTTCCATGCCAATAATGAAAACATATCGGTTTCCCATCTAGTCCATATTCTTCACTTCTTTTCGGCCCATATCTACCGGGAAATACATCCATGAACTTGAAGTTAAATCCTTTTTCTACCATTTGATAGAAAGCTCTTATGGCTACGTCATACCCAGGTATATTTCCACGAACTCCCCTATATCCCGGCGTACTGCTAAAATCAAATGCTTCTGCATCTTCTTTTCGCATAAATAAACAGGCAGGACGGATAGGTTTCTCTTTAACACCAGGAGCTACGATTACTTTATGATTTTTTATATATTTGAGAAACAGGTCTTCCCAGCCACTCGTCAGAAGATGGCAATCCACATCTAAGAATAATACAAACTCATTTTTAGCTTGTTGGACACCGAGATTTAAGCCCTGTCCATGTCCTATGTTTGACCCTTGAATGAACACCTCGGTATCGTGATACATTCGCCAATTACCACCACTATTTTCTATAACTACGATTTGGTGTCGTTCTTTACTATGTTTTTGTATAGATTCAACTAGCAACTTTAAGAAATCGTTAGCATTATAGTTGACTGTTATTATAGAAAAAGGTTCAGTCATAGTAATTGATTTTATAGCTTATGCCTATCTTGTATTCCTACAATTTAATACCACGCACCACCTTCGTTCCACCACTTAACCACAAATATAATAAACCAAACTCCAAGCAACAAACCGGTAAATGCCAACGACATGATAACGCCCTCCCAACCAAAGGGAGTATCGCCAGAAAAAGCCACTACTGAGCCACCAAATAAAACGGCTCCTATTACCCACATTACTAGAAACAAAAAACAAATACCTAAGAATGTCATCTCAGTTCCTCTTTAATATCTTCCATACTTCATATACATCATCGCCGAACATTTTGCTAGGTACTCTTAGTATAGTACGCATCTCGGTGAAAGTGTCATCTTGCCAGTCCATCTGGTTTTCTATTGTTTGGAAAGAGGTAATCTTGCCATTTTCATTTACTAGTAGATTATCTCTTTTAGATTCATAATAGAAACCACTGACTAATCCATATCTTATACTAGGGACTTCCTCAAATATACGACGATATAAGTGATATTTAGCATCTGGTGGCAAACATGCCTCAATACTGAATAAACTTACGAATATATTAGGTTGAAAAGGCCAATCTTTTAGATATTTTAGAACACCAATAGTGTAATCACCTTCTATAAAGTTTTTGATATTATTAGGGTTATTGTAGTCGATGGCTAGATAGTTATCAACGACGCACGAATATTGTAAATATTCATTCAATCCAGAACCCAAATCAATGACATTTCCATAATTATGGGAGCAACATATAGAGCCAAACAAATTAAACATAGAACCATGCTGCTTCCTGACAACAGGTTCTTCCAGATATTCTCTATATTGGTCATAGAAATCATCATCGTATGGCATGTTTCGCCTCCACAATACTCGTAAAAATGTGTTTACTTGGATTCATTGTGTTCCAAACTTCTACGATGGTTTCTATCGGTTGGCCCTTGTGGGAATAGTAAAAATCCATAAACCTCTCTTTATTTCTGAGTGATAAATGACTCATATCTATGTAAATTATACGCCTACGCATTCCTCAAACTCCTCTCTGCTTGTTTCCTTGTATTCTTTTCCTACTACTTTAACATATTTTTTTGGTCTGTCAATAGTGTCAAAATCAATGTTATACCACTTTTTGTACATTGCGTAGTGTTTATCTTCTGCTATTATCGGAACACTATATCTTTCAATGATATTCTCGTGCGTATCGTAGAGAATGCACAACGTACAATCCTTTGGCAGGAACAACTCACCGCCCAGATACCAACCGTCAAGACAATAGTTTTCCTCTTTTTCACATAAAAAGGATATATGTTTAAGAACCTGCTCTATTGAAAGTTCTGGGAAGGTTTCTAATTTATGCCAATCAAAAAAGGCATCGAAACACAGGTACTTCAAGGGCAAAGTTTTGGCAAAAGTGGTTTTGCCACACTGACTCATTGCCCAAATTACGATACGATTATCCACTTATTAAAAGAGTATTGACAATCTCGTTCACTCCGCTACAATGGGGACTTATCTTTTACAAAGGAACAAGATTTATGTTGAAAAACATTTTTAGAGGAATAATTGCGACTTTGATGTTGTTGGGAACAACGGTTTATGCTCAGGACAATACGCCCTCCCCGCAATCAAATGATGGATACAAAACTTTGGATGGCAATTGGGAGTACATCAAAGGTCTCGTTGATAAACATTTTGAGGAAGCGAAAAATGATGGATACAAAACCTTGGATGACAATTGGGAACACCTTAAAGGTCTCGTTAAACAAACATTTTGGAGAAGCGAAAAAACATGGACATCACTTAATTAAACATATGTGGGAAAAACATCACGAAGGGCTGTTCAGCGTACAAGGGCAGGCAACAGTAACGGCAGAACCCGATGAAGCTAATATTACTGTGAATATTTCAACGAAAAATATGGATGCTACGATTTCTCTAGAACGCAACAATAAAACTATGGAAAGTGTGCTTCATCTATTAGATGACTTTAAGATTCCGAAAAAAGACATTTCCACTTCTAATTTTAACTTCGGCAAAAGTTATAAGTACGAAAATAATAATAATGTATTCGATGGCTTCATAACATCAAATACTATCACTGTCTGCGTTCGTGACTTTAAGGACAAATTAGGTAATATAATGACTAATTTAGTGGCCGTTCGTGCAAAAGAACTTGAAGGCCGTCGTCGGACTGACCCAGAATGGTCTCAAAATACTTCTATCGACATAAGCGGATTATCTTTTTCTAGCAGTAAAATGCCCGAAAAGATAAGAGAAGCTAAGAAACTTGCTATCGAGGACGCACAGAAAAAGGCAGTATTATACGCAAAGTGCTTTGGTATCAAGACATACTGGCTATCTGGTTTTAGTGAAACTGGCAATATGCCAAGACCGCATGTGCAATACAGTAGTGTGAGAATGGCCATTGCGGATTCTCCAGGCGGATCAGATGTTCCTGTATCTGGTGGTAGTTTATCCTATACTTCAACAATGAATACTGAGTTTGGATTTAGGGTCGTAGAGAATGATGAAAGCAAAGTTCGTCCAGGGATGGGACAAATAGGCAACGATAATTAAATCGTGGGTTGGTGAGTAGAAATGTTCACTGTTATGCGGGCAGGAAGCCTCTACAACGCTGCGTTGTTGGCTCGGAAACCGAGCCAACCCTTTAGGGTCGTGGGTCATTGACTGAGGTTCGTTTTTGAGGTTTTTATTTACTCAGAACATAATCAATAAATTGAACCGTCATTTGAAACTCGGGCATTGTTAGTTCGCCATTATCGTCTGTTAAGCCGACATGTTTAATTATGCGATTTACTATCTTAGGAGCAAAAAAATATCTCTCTGCTGGCTCTTTCATTATACGTTCATCTACTATTTTAAGACCGGCTTTCTCTATCCATCCACGATAAGTTCCGATAGGTCTAATTACTTTCTGCACGGTACTGTTGATGTCATCAAAGCCCAGAAAAGTCAATTCTTGTGGCGCTAGAACCAGATGTACATATGCCTTATTTAGGTCTTGATACATATGCGTACCGTGTCTGGAGCACCACGGATGTACTCTTAAATAAACCTTTCCATCTTGCTTTAATAACTCATCAGCAACTTTTTTCAATAATAGTCCCGGAGCGTCCATACCTTCTGAGACAAGTGCATGGTCAAGAACATCGTGTAGCATGATTACATCATACGGCCCTTTCTCCTTCATATCTTGCCAGTTGGTTGTCAGATATAAATTATCCTTTTGAGGCAACTTGTTCCACTGCTGGGCTAGAATATCATATCCAACAGCCAAAACAGCATAATTAGCTGCTTCAACGGCCACATGCCCTTCACCACAACCGAAGTCTAAGAATATTTTCCCATTTAAGTCGTCCTCAATAGTGTGAGCGACAATGCCCCTGGCTCTATCGTTCTTATCTTTTTCGCTATGCCTATCACATATAAGTGCGGGATTGACGGCAGTTGGCCATTCATCGGATTTCACTAACTTTACAATATATTCGCTATCGTTTTGAGTATTTTCAACTGGCTGATTACCACTTACAACTTCAACTGGCCCCGCTGTAACGTAATGTCTTAATGGTGAAATTGTACCCTCACGCATTGTTTGTAACAATTCATACATCTGCTTCATTAGCATTTCTATTTGGTCAATTTTGTTGTCGTGCATATTATTAACCTAGTAATTTACTCTGATACTATATAGTGAAAATCGCAACAGTAATTAATGCCCACAAAAATCTTGAGCTTTTACTTGATACGATAGATAGTATCAAGACCTTCGTAACAGATGATATTTTGGTAGTGACCGATGCAGCCGGCGAACTCAAAAATATCAAACTACCCACTTATCAGATAGAAGGATTTTACCATAATTCCACTCGTTCGCCATATAGAAATGTTGCTCTAGGCTTGGGAAAGGCATACGAGTTATTTCCAGAAGCCGATTGGTTCTTGTATTGCGAACCTGATTGCCTTTTTACCTCCTCGGATTTTAAGTATAATCTAACAATAGCCGACCATAACGACATTTGGGTACTCGGTAATGATGTACAAAAAGATAGAATTAAACTACTTTTAATAGAGCAAATAATTAAAGAGAATATAAATGTTAGCTACTATAATTTGGGATGCTGCGTATTCTACTGTAATGAGTTTATACAAAGGTTAGTTGAGATAGATTTCTTTGATAAACTAATAAATATTAGCAATCACTTCACAGAAGGTTTTTTCCCGAAATACAATGGCTATGATTTGTCAGAACATCTTTATCCGACACTCTGTGTGCACTTCGGAGGAGATGTAGGAACGTTCGCAAGTTGGGACTCAAACAAGAAAGAATGGAGCGGTAATTACCGTCGTTTCCCAATGCGATGGAAGCCAGAAATAGATTTATCAGAAGTATATCCAGAGACATGTATATTACATCCAAATAAATCGGTGAATAGCGAAATAAGAAAAATACAAAGAGAGAAAAGACGATGCTTAAAAGAAGACCAACCGCAGCAGGGATTGTTATCGATATCAGACCGAGATACGCCCAAGCCGTAAGAACAGCCATAATTAATACGATATTACAGTTAGATAACTTTTCGTTCATGGATGATCGCGTATACGTTTTTCATCCTGACTTGATAGATATCCCCACTACCCAAGGTTTACAAGTTGCCTCGGCGTTCTATTTCAAGCCCATCGAGAGGATGGATGTAGAAGATGCTCTGAGACAAACCACATATATGATTGGATATGATTGTCCTAACATGGATAAACATATAATTTTGATAACAGACTACTACGACATAAGTAAAATATACAAATATAAGAAGCCATTACTGATTGATAAAAAAGAGGACTTTGAGTGTCAATTTCACTTTATAGGCATTGGCGAACAAAACTTCGAGATATTCTCCGAGTTTAATAATATAACATATCAAACCATAGAGAGCACTCAATTACAAAAAAGTTTGCAGGAGATAATAAAGCCAAATGAAACCAACCCCGCCATCTAGGTCCAATGCACCATCAAGTCCGTACCAAGTTAAAGGTCAGTTAGGCATCAATAGTAAAAATGTAATCAAAAGAGAAAATCTATCTGTTGGTGGAGGTTTTAATTTTGAGAAGGTGGATATAATTTGTGCCTTTCACGGGCAGTATGCCTCTGTGACTAAACTCGTAGGAAGTATTTACCGAAATACTAGGCGGCCATTTTTGCTTACGTTAGTAGATGACGCATCGTTGAATAACAAGTTTGTAGAAAGCTTAAATGACAAAACCAACATCAATTGTTTACGCACAGATGTCCAAGTGGGTTTCGGAGGGGCACTGAAAATTGGATACGAAAACACTAATTTCCCTTGGATAGTTTTCCTGCATTCGGATTGTTACATCGACGATCCAGATTGGCTGAACAAAATGGGTAATAGTATGTTGGAACTAAAAGGTCAAGGAGTTAAAATGATATCGGCGACTATTGACAATCCCGGTGATGCCGATGGAATACCTAGTGAGTTAAAGTGCTCTTACAGACAAGTAGAATATACCGATGCAAAAGGGCAAAAACAACTTATGTCAGTACCGCAAATAGATGAAAACACCAAAGATGTTATACTCAAAGAAGAAGAACATTTGCCGCTCATATGTACATTATGCCACAGGGACTTATTTCACCATATAAAGGGATTTGTTAAGGAATACCCGTATGCTTTTTATGAAGATGTAGAACTTGCGTATCGCATGAGGCATCATGGGTTCAAGCAGGCAATATGTAAAAAGGCATTTGTTAAACATGCCGGACTAACCACGCTCCGTACTCTTTGGCGAACCAAAGAAGGTGTGAAAAAAGCTATGGACATGAACTACTATCGTTGTATAGAAGACATTAAAAGCTTGAAGAAATAGTCATTTCAATGTTGATTGCTTCACCATTTTGGGGAACCCTCGTTGTCAGTTTGTGGTATTTCTCGTAAAGATCTCGGAAGAAGATTGATAATAACTTCATTTTCTCCCTTTGGATTCTTGGGAATCATACTGCCCCAGAATTGGAATCTTTCTTGAGTAATATAATCTTTCTTGTCAGTATAAACATTTATCCGGACGTTATATCTTGTTCTGGGGTCAATCGCGATATTAAACATTAGTTGCATATGCTCAGAACTTGAAAACTTGTCCGTTCTTGCTTCGCCAAAAACTTTCGTTTCACCACTATCTTCATATGTTACATCTTCTAGCCGTGCGACTAGTCCGACACGAGAATCCTTTATCCCAGAATGAGAAAGATCAACAGTCACACGAATATTCTGCGTTGCGGACTTATCCAACGGCGAAGGTTTGGATACAGGACGAGGCACATTCGGCACATCCCAGATAATATAGTCTACTTCGGGAAGAGCAGTAATTTCATTTAATTTCGACAATGGCATTTTTGCTCTAATTATATCCATCGATGTATACTCGATTATTTTGCCGACCTTCGAGACGATTTCAATAATTTTCGAATGCGAAATATATATAACGACATCAGCCATCTCTCCTGGCTTGGCTTCTTTAATTGCCTTTTTCAATGATGGGGAGTCCTCGAACTTATCAATAGGTTCTTTGATTACAATTTTACTACCTACCGACTTCTTTTCATCCAATCGCTTCTGTTCCTCTACCCAATCGTTAAATTGATGTCCCATCGGAGGATGAGCATTACGATACATCATAATTATTATGAATCCAAATACGAACAAAAGCAACCAGGGCATCGGATGACTAGGGTAATCTTTCATAATTTCTCCATGTACTCTTTCGGGAAATCAGCACTCAACAACCACGAAACGAACTTCCCACTTACGCCTATTATATCGTAATCCACAGAAATACTCAAGTCCTTGGATTTGTTGTCTAACGGTCTCTTTAAGCCCTCAAACATTCCGGCTATTGCTGCTAAGTAATCCTCATTCCTAGTGCTGTTATATTTTTGTACAAAATGGTTATGGTGGTTTAATGCGGCTTCTCTGATAGTTCTAGGATTATTCTTGAATGCCCCCTTATCCCATATCCTTCTATTCGCCCTTAATGTTTGATAAACATCAAAGTACTTATGATAGCAAAAGTGTTTGCCTCTAACTACATGTTTGCCTATTGGTTCTTTGAGATAATCGTGAATACATTTAGCTCCAGTAGCTTCTAATTTGCTATAATGAATTGTATCTGGCGTTTTCACATCCTCAAAAGGACACATATATTCCATATTTAGTATTTTGAGAGCCAGTATCCTTTCTTCTGTGAAGGTATCCCAAAGAGGGAAAAGTATAGAGTGCCAATTATTATGTTTTCCGATGGCTTGTGTAATTCTTTCGTAAGCATCATCGTTTAGCACGATGTCGCTATCCAAAGGAATTAGATACTCTGTTTTACATTTTTCGAGCATTTTGTTGAGAGCAACGACTTGGGGGGTGATGTCCCTAACTTCATAGAACGTTATCTTTTCCCGAAATGGCTCAATCGCCCGCAAGCATTCAGCTTCGGTCTCTTCCCCGCAAGTCATGAGGCATATTGATATATTTTTCATTTATGTTATTATGTATATAGAAATATAGAGGATTTATGACTACCTTTACACATACCCCAATCAATATTACTCTTCCAGGCAAGTGGACAACATATGTAAATGATTTGCAGGGATTTGTACAAACTCTTAAAGTGCATCATTGGAGTAAGGGCTTAGTACCTTTCGAATTGTATGATTTCCAAAAAAGATATCTCGAACACTTAGATAGCAATCGATTTGTGATTGCATCCAAGTTTAGACAAGGCGGATTCACAACGGCAACAGCAATGTACGCTCTTTGGCTCTGTATGTATCGGCTTGACCAGAGAATATTCTTTATGTGTAAATACGGTAGAGAAGCCATAAGAGTGTCGGAAATAGTAAACACCGCTATTAAAAATATGGATATTCACATGCGTCCAATTCTTAGTAAGAATAACGATCATCAAAAAATATTCACCAACACCAATAGCAGAATATTCTTCGGCAATTGGCAGGCGGCCTGCGGACACGCATTAACACATGTTATTATGGATGAGGCGGCTTTTATGGATAATGCGGAACAATGTTGGCGAGCAACATTTCCTTGTATTGCTATCGGAGGCAATGCTATTGTTCTTTCTACACAAAATGGGCTAGGAACTTGGTTTGCAAAGGTACGACAAGATGCTCTAGAAGGCAAAAATAGCTTTTCGGTTTTTCAATCTCACTATAAAGAACATCCTGAATACAATAATGAGGAATTGGTAAGGCAATTACGATCCAACATGGGGGAAAAGGGATGGTTGCGAGAAATGGAACAAATGCTTATCTAACTTTTTTCTTTAACATATAGTCCACAAATTGAAGGTCTAGCGATTTCATTTCGGTGATACCCTGTTTTTCCAATATTCTGCGAAACTCGCCTCTATTGATATAAGCCGGAACTGGTTCTGAAATAATCTTCTCTTTTACTATCTCAAAGTCCTTAAACCATCTATGGTAGGTCGCTATCGGGTCAAGGGTCTTATAGCATATTGTTGGCTCAAACTCTTGAAGCTGCTTACTCTCAACAAACAGATGAATATAACTTTTGTTGATTTTCTTGTAGATGTGAGTCGCGTGGCTACTTGTCCACGGGTGCATACGAGCATAGATAACTCCGTTGTCTGCGAGTAATTTCTTTGTCTTAGAGATTACGTCCTCTGGATTGAAAGCGTGGTCAATTACATCGGCAAGTAAAATAACATCAAACTTTTCATCTATATCGTGAAAGTTAGAGGTAAATCTAACATTTTCATCTTTAAGATTATCCCAAGATAACTTTTCCTCTATATCATACCCAACTGCCAATTTAGCTTTTGCTCGTTTAACAGCCATTTGAGTAACATGACCTTCCCCGCATCCGAAATCTAGAAAAGTGAGACCTTGTAAATTGGTGATGTCTAGTGCGTCAAGAAGCCCGCATGCTCGCTTCACACGGGATTGCTCGGTTTCTTGTGATATAGCGAAGGGTGGGACAGATACCGGCCACTTCGGATCATCTTGAACCCGCTTTAAGTCAAGATATATAACTTCTTTTACGGGTTCTAGGTGTTTTACTGGGTCTAAGTGTTTTAGGTGCTTTACTGGTTCTAAATGCTTAGTAGATTTCTGGGGTTCTAATATAAAACCTAAGTCGTCAGGTTTGCCCATTTCTTGCCTAATTCTAGCTATTATAGCTTCTATCATCTTTAAGTATTGTTCTATTTTAGTTGCATTCATAGGTGTCTCAAAAGATTGCTGGCGACTTCGGCTTAAGAATGAAGTCAACAGTTTCTACGCTTAGGTATTTGTTGAAATCGTCATCATATTTGTAGTGTTTCGCTATTCTATCGTGGATTTCTTTTTTGTGGAAAAAGTTCTCCGGTTTAGATGTGGTTACATATTCGCTTTCAATTCCTAGGTTTACGTCCTTAAACCAGTCGTGGTAAGTTTCCAGAGGATGAGTAACAGGTAGAACGATCATTGGCGGTTGATATCCAAGTCGTGTCAATTCAACATCATCGAAAATCAAGTGGGCAAATGCCTTGTTCAATCCGCACTTGTGAAGATGGGCTCCGTGTCTTGAACACCACGGATGTGATTTCACTACAATTTTGCCGTCAAGAGCTAATACATTCTTTATTTTGTACAGTGCCTCTTGGGGCGTCTCATTCTCGCAATGATCCAATACGTCAAAAAGAAGTACGATGTCATATGGAGCGTTTTCTGCTACCGCATTCCAATCAGTTGTAAGTAAGCAATTTTCCTCTAATTCTACTCTATCCCACTTATCTTCTATAATATCAAATCCGATCGATTTTGTTGGCTTTTGTTTCATTGCGCTAGTAACCACTCTGCCTTCCCCGCATCCGAAATCTAGAAAACTCAAATCTTTAAGATAATCAGTTACTACGAATTGAATAATTGATTCTGCCAATGTCTCCTTTGCTTCTTCTGTCTCGGCTAACACTGACGGCTCGACAGCTAAAGGCCAATTCATTCCCTCCAGGGATTCACGCAAGATTTGGAACTCGTCGGCGTACTCCATGTGATAATCCCCCAGCGACCGTTTCAATTGCCGCAATTCTTCCATCATTTGATGATATACACTTTGCTCCCGAAGTTCGTCTCTTATCTCGCGTAGCAACTTTACAGTCATTTCTTGATGCTGCAACTGACTTTCTACTTGTGCTATCTTTACTGCTAGTTCTTCTTGGTTAAACATACTAGATTAATAGAGTATGGTTAAGCCACTTTTTAGATGGACTGTCGGGGACGTTTCGTGGCAGGGCTTGGAAATACTTGCCGAGTCGATTGAAATGGCTCTTTCTATCTACGGCGACAGGTTTGATTTCCTAGTTTGCTATAATTCGCTGGAAGATAAAGAAGATGACAAACGACTAGATTTCATTAGAAGTATGATATACGGCAAACCAATTACGTTGAGGGAATCAAAGTGGGAAGAATGTTGTTTACCAGATGTATGCGGCAATTCTAGAAAGCCAGATGGCACATTTGAGAAAAACGGCAATTTCGCTCACGGCACGTTATGGAAATTAGCTCCGGCAAAATTAGACATTGATAGACACGAAATCATTATGGATAATGATATTATCATATTAAAGCAGATACCAATTATAGAGGAGTGGTTAGAGCAAGATGAAAAAGTGCTAGTGCTCAATGAGCATATCAAGTTTTACGGAAGATATACGCCTTTTTTTGACCCTAGTTTACCCCCATATAATAGCGGATTAATGGGATTACCACCTAATTTAGATTTCGGTGCTGAAGTGCGAGGATTTTGGTCAAAATATACAGATGAAAAACATGAGCCATTTTTCAATCTAAGCCATGCGGAGGAACAAGCTTGCTGTGTTGGAACTTTGATAAACTTGCCTCACTTTGTTATTGATAAAAAATATGTAAGAGAAGTTCTCGCAGAGCATAAAGGAGTCCATATAACGGGGCAGGAATATGCTATTCACATGGCTCAGGCGAATCGTATCGAACCGCACTGGGCGTGGCTCGAATACCAAGAAATCAAAAAAAAATATGCAATATTTTGAGAAAATTGTTCCAGCAACACTATATATAATGTATGAGCAAAGAGAACAAAGAAAAAGACATGCTGATAAGGGTGCAACCTTCGCTATTTAAGCAATTTAAGGAGAAATGCGAAGAAAACTACCGGTCAATTAGCGATGTTATCCGAACTTTTATGAAAGATTATGTGGATAAAAAATAGAAATGATATTAGAAGTTAATTTCCAAAATTGTTGTATGTCGCAAAAAATATTATGTAAATGCGATTACTGTGGAAAGAAATTTCCTAGGACCAAACATAGCATTATTCGATCTCATCTCATAACAGAATCGGATAGTTGCGGCAGCAAAAGGTGTAAAACAAAAAAGAGAGAGGAATCTAATTTAAAAGTTTATGGAGAAAAATATCCTACTCGTAACAACACTCTTCCTTATGCTGATGTGTATTTAACAGATGTACAAAAATCTATTATATGTGGTTCCTTATTAGGTGATGCCTCTATTACTAGGGGAGCATTAAATCATAATTGTAGGTTCACCAAAACTCATTCTATGAAACAGAAAAATTATCTGATTCACATAGCCAATGAATTAAAACCATTTACAAGTTATACAAAAGAAGGATATAGCTCTGCAAAAGGAAAGAAATATGAAAAGATACAACTCTCTACTTTTTCTCATCCAATATTCACTGAACTATATAAAATATGGTACAATTCAAAAGGGACTAAGATAGTTCCAAAAGATATACGACTAGACCCACTATCTGTTGCTGTATGGTTCTGCGATGATGGTAGTCAGGATGAAAGTAGAAACTTTACATTTCACACAAATGCGTTCTCCAAAAAAGAATGTCAAATTCTAGTTAATCAATTATCTTCATTTGGTATAAGTTCTTATATTTACTTAAAAAGCAATAAATATTATGTTATTAAAGTTCGCAGCGAATCATATGATTGTTTTATTGATTTAATTTCGCCTTTTGTACATGATTATATCAAATATAAAATTAAAAGAAAAATTAAAAAAATCTTTGATCCATCTTTATGCGATGGGGGTCTTGGAACTTTTTTTGAAGAAACAAAGAAGGAATGGCGTTCTTCAATTTGTATAAATTATAAAACAATCCATTTAGGACGCTATTCAACGCAAGATCAAGCCATTGCAATTCGCAAACTCGCAGTAGAAATAAGAGCATCCGGCGAAACAAATCCAGAAAAGTTCAAAGAACTTAGACGGACTTTCCAGAAATCACTGCGACAATGAAAGAACTTTCTATCCTCTACATGCAACGTGCGGGCGGCCACGCTATAGCAAACTGGCTTACTAACCAACTTCCAACAACTAACTATGTTTTTATCAACAATATCTTTCACTATGATAACCGCCTTCTTTTCAATAAGCCGCTCGTAAAAAATAACACAGAATATCTAATTTACACAATAGAAGACATGTCTATCGGGCAAGCAGAAAAAACCAAACAACGACTTTTATATAAACATAATTCAGATAAACTTAACGTACTAATTATTCGCGACCCTTACAATTTATTTGCTAGTAGGTACGCGAGGCAAATAGGCGAAACAAACCCAATTACAGGCGAAAAGCAACCCGAAAGTATAAAGTCCTGTAATTGGAGTCCTCTCAAAACTTGGACTGGTAAAAGTGCTATTGATTGTTGGCGTAATCACGCACAAGAAGCCCTCTCGCATTTCAATATAGATTTATGTATTTTCTACAACCGATGGATACAAGACAAATCTTACCGGCAACAGACAGCCAAAGATTTAGGACTTAATTTTACAGATAGAGGAATAGATGAGGTAAGCACACATGGCGAAGGGAGTAGTTTTGATGGACTAACTTACCAAGGAAAAGCGTCAGAAATGGCAGTAGATACTAGGTGGAAAAAGTATAAATATGACTCTTATTTTTGCTCATTGTTTGATGACAGAATACATACACTCGCACAAATGCTATTCGGATTTAACTATAAGTCAGAATTATCCAACGTAGCTATGTGAGACAAATTACGGTACTTACCATTGTAATCTAATCCATAACCCACTACAAATACCTCTGGAATCTTAAAGCCAAAATAATGCGGCTCTATATCTATCAGTCGGTCGATTTCTTTCCACAATAACACGACACTACTAATGCTAGATGCTCCTTCGTCCTTGATGTAATCAGTGATACGCTCCAAAGTTTTACCCGTATCAAATATATCATCTACTATGAGAACATCACGTTTGTAAATATCTGGTGAGTGTGCGTCAAGCGGAATCAAAACATTTCCGGTTGCTTTTGTGCCATTATAGCTTGATGCCCGAATTAAATCGACATGTAGAGGAACATCAATATGCCGTATAAGGTCAGCCAAGAAAACTACACTGCCTGTTAGAACACCCAGAATAGTTAGGGAACTATCTCGATAGTCGTTAGAGATTTCCGACCCCAATCTAGCTATCGTACTCTTAATTTCAGATTCTTTAATGAGTAGTTTCATATTATCCTACAAAAAAACACGGCAACAGTTTAGGGCCGTTACCGTGTTTTTGGGGGCCGTGCCAGTCAGAGACCAGCGGCAAATCCACCATCCTATTTTTAAATTGGTTAGGAATCCAATAGAAGGCAGGTCTTACCCCACCCTTCCGCCATCCTGTTTGTTAAACGGGTTAGGAATCCCGTGGTAGCGTTACCGCCCACCCCACCCTATTACTAAGGACAACTATATATCAACCGAGACGCATCTTTTACCATTAAGTAAAATTGCTGTTCGCGTCTCTCGTTGTTTCAATGTTTCTTGTTTTTCCTTGCGGCTTCCTCGGTAAACTCACGCGGGGTCTTTGGTGTATTCCTCGGTTTACCATTTTTAAGGTCATCAATAACTTTCCTAAGTTCCTTTGCTCGTTTCTCTTGTGCTTCTTTATCTGATTTTTTTGTCATTGTTTTCTCCGTCATCCCTTAAACAGTATAGCAGCTTGTACGATAAGAAGAACCAATCCAAATCCTCCGCATATATTGGTAGCGGGGTAATTGTAGTGTTCTATAATAGTTGCTACTGTAATTAGTGAGATGCCACCAATACCGAGAACAAAGTACCGGAAAGTTTGCATCACAAAAATCCACGAAACACCAGATTAACAACAAAATGTTTTTGGAATTGCTGTAGGTGTTTCTTTGGTTCCTAAGTTATTCCTTGTTGACCACATTGAGGACAAGTTAATTCATCTGGGCAATCCGTCGCACGTTTAACTGCCTCTTTCAGCCACTTCTTTTCGTTTAATTGAGAAAAATAATTGGCAGCACTTGGTTCTACACTAGCAGTAAGATTTCCATCCTTATCTTTGCGTATCTCAAACTCAACATCCTCCAATAATCTATCGCCAAAAGCGTACCCATCAATCAATGCATATCCTTGTTGACCACAAGTAGGGCAATTAAAAGACATCGTTATTTCCTTCTAGGGGGGCAAGTCCGTATTTTAATTGGATGCCCGTCCTGCCATATTATTTTGATTTCCTGTTCAATAACGCTCCACCACATTATACCTCTTCTCCTGCCTTTGCATATTCCTTTTCAAGTACTTTTACTTCATCGTAGGATATACTTTCGTCATTGTTTATAAGTCCGAATATGGGCTGACTCAAAAAGTTCTTCATCCCTGAAATTGGGGTTTCATCTACCTTTTCCTTGGCAACAAAATCCTTTGGCTTCTCGGTATCGGTCGTGCTTAATCCCATAAGTGCCTTCAAGTTCACCGGGTCAAAGCCGCCTATGATATAGACGCCCTTATCGTTCATTTGTGCGGGGAAATCAGTGCCAGCACCATTGACAAACCACCAGATAATACGCATCTCATTTAAGCCAACAGAGTTTAATTTCTCCATCGCAGCTTCATAATTAGTTTGAGCATTATCGCCAACTGGGTTAAACTGCATATCACTAACAACAAGTAATGTCTCAGGATATTGATCCAATGAAATCTCAGGATGTTCCCTACGAACTTTAACCAGTAAATCTATGACGGACTGGAAGTTAGTAGAACCCATAGCGTTAAGCCCACTAACTTGCTGAACTCGCTCACTAAAGCCGCCTTCAAGTTTAACTAAGTGACTGTGGCTACTAAAAGCAACCACTGTGTCCTTAAAATACCCTACATTCAAGGCACTGAAGACGAGTCCCATACTCAAACATACTTCAAGAGGCGTAACATCACCCATCATCTTGCCCCAACTCATAGAGCCGGATGTATCCAATGCACAGAGAACATTGCCTAGATTATGTTCCCGCATAGGAGCAAGCAGTGCCTCAAATTGCTTATCGAATATCATCCCTTGGATTAGACTTGGATTCTTGCTTGCCGCCCTAGTCAATTCATAAGGATAACCATTAAACTTGATTGTCTTTTGACCTAATACCCATTCTCGCAAACGCTCTACTTGACCATGACGCTCAAATACTGTCTGGTTGTCCTTACCTTTACGGGATGTAAAACCAAGCATTGCCTTGCCGGGAATACCATTAAAATGAACCGACTCAAAATCTCCACGAGACATTTGCTTTTGAAATATGTGTCCAGTGCCAGAGGACTTCAACTTACGGTATTCACCGTAACTTATACCCAGAAACTTACAAAGTCCCTTAGCCCAAGCGATACGCTTCTTATCCCTATCTGTACGAGCGTACTTAGCAGACCTAATTTGAGGGAGATATTTCCTTAGAAGCTGGTCGCCTAGATTACGACTTACTAATTCATATACCTTGGTGCGATCCAGAGCATCTACCAAGGGCTCGGTAATCAAATCCTTCCAACAACCGAAAACAGGGATTAGATGTAGATTGCGGTAGAGCATCTGCTCATACTGACGAACTCCACTAACAGCAAGCCATCTAATCGCCTTGTAGAACTCGTCTCTACGACCATAGCCGGTCTGTGTTTCATCAATACCCTTAACAGTGGGCTTTCGCGTAATAAGACGCAAACCAAAGATTATCGCCAACGCTACCGATTCGTCGTCGGCAAATATCTTCTCCATATCAGTATTGACTTCTTCCGGCTTACGACGAGCGTAAGTACCGGCCTTAGACCAGTAGTTTAGACAAGCACTAAGTTTATCAAAGCCAGTGGTAGCGTATGACTTAGCCCCATTCCAAGTAACCGCAGTAATAGCATTTTCATCAATGGAACGGTGATTTTGCGTGTATTCTTCGTCCATTAGAGCGTCTTTCGTACAAAAAGTCGGAACACGCATTGAAACATTTTTGTTTTGGGAAGTGCTGTTGGTGTTCCTGCGAATATCTTACGACAGGACGAGACGAATTTCAAGTGAATTTTCGCTTTTAAGAGGAAATATTAATCTTCCGGTGTTTTTGCCTTATCGGTGCGGCTATCTCGTGGGTAAGGCGGGCCTATTTCCAGTCGTTTGGCGAACTCAACGTCGTTTTTATATCTCGGCTTAAACTTCATTGGCTTAGCATCTTGTTGTATTTCAACTCGCCCATGTAAAGGTGGGAATGGCGTTCCTATTAAAGAAGGGACTTCCTGATGTTCCTGCTCTAGCCAAGTATTAAAATCTCGCATACTCTTATATATAGCGAGCAAAATGAAAAAACTCCTTGTAGGTTCTGTTTATGGTCCATCTGAGCGAAATAGCCAATGGTATAAACTCCAATTAGATTTTCTAGGGAAAACTACGGCAGATTTTGACCATGCGGTTTATCTATCGGGAGCGGACAAGAGCTTATTTGGACAGTCAATTATTCTAGACACAGTTGAAAATAGGTGGCTTTCGACGACTGTGGATAATGTTACAGAAAACTTCTGTCCGCATATAGAAGGCGTCCAGAAAATTGTAGGATATTTTAATACAAATGATTACTCGCATTGCCTCATATTGGACAGTGATTGTTTCCCTATTACGGAGAATTGGATGTCTTTGCTTATAGAGAAGATGGGGAAATACAGGTATGCCGCTCCGATTAGATACGAAAATCTAGAAACATGGTCTCATCCTAGTTTTCTTTTTATTAAGGAAAAGGGCGAAGTTAGTTTCATTCCAACAAAACCGGTTAAAAACCTGCTTAATGAAGATATAATTGACTGCGGCTGCAATATACCACTAAGAGATACATTCCCATTAATTCGCTCCAATAAATACAATCCACATCCAATATTTGGAGGAATATATTGGGACATCTGCTACCATCATTGCTGTGGGAGTAGACAGCCAATTACAAGGAGCATTAGCAAGGGATATTATGCCGGCGAGCAACATGAAGAAATAGAGAAACATCTATTTGAGAGCTTGGTAAGAGACCCTAAACGATATTTACAAAAGCTCAGATGTACAATTTCGGTCTAGGAACGAAAGGTACATTTTTAACCGGATAGTTGTATTTTTGGAACATCAATAGAAAATCGTCCTTAATTTTACCTTCGGGTATTTCTTCTAGTGTAATATTTCTATCTCTTACGCCAAAACTATTTGTATATTTATCTTCATAGTAATAATTATGATATTTTATACCTAGTTTAGATAATAATACCTTAATATCATCCTCTATTTTGTATAAGATATGGGAATACGGCTCAATCATCATATTCCATTGAGTATAGAAATAACAAGCTCTTTCCAAAGGGATTTCTATATCCTTAAGCTCCGGCAATATAGATATAATAAAGTCATCCCATAGCTTGGTTTTGGGATTGTCTTGAAAATGCTCTACGTCGTATAAAAAGGAAGATATTACCTGTAACGGATGACGCACGATATGAATTATTTTCGTATCTTTAAGACAATCATGAGCGAGATACGGAGCTGCCATATAGCTGCTATCCGCTTGTATTATTCTAGATTTAAACCAATCCTGTCTTTCCCTAGAAGAAACTTCACTTAACTTAATCGGCTCCTTACCTTTTAATCTATCCAGCGCTATATCAATTCCAAGATAATCAAAAATACATTCATGTCCGCACATAATGCCAATAGAAGAAAAAACTCTGGCTAAATATACACTTCCATTGCGCCCCGTACCTGTAAATAAATATTTTAATCGCAACATTACATATAATAAAGTAAGTAACCAATAACTATGTATGATTTAGAAATTGTAATGGCCGTCAGCCAAAACGGTAAATATGCTAGAAGGCTGCGGGAGTTCAAAGAACACGGCTTAACAGAAATCGGCAACAGAAAAGTGAAGTTGTCCCTCCTTGTTGGGACAGAAAAGATAAATAAGATCGAAAGTCATTGGCCCACCGAGTTAGATATAAAGATAATAAAATCTAATTTCAATCATGCTGCCGCAAAAATCAATGAATTTTACGCGACTTATCCGTTAGCCAATGTCAAAGATTTTAAGTGGATGATGAGAGTGGACGACGATAGCATAACGAAAATATCGCCGTTACTCGATATTTTAGACCGGCTAGACCCTTCTGATCCGTTGTACCTAGCGAACGACATGTGCGAAGGCGATAATAGCATAGAGCTTTCTTTACTGGAAGAATTGGATTCTAACTATAAATATGATCCGTTACGGCATGAAGTTGAATGCTGCATTCTATCTCAAGCATGTTTTAGAAGGCTTTTAGAAAACCCCTTTACAAGGAGTATCTTACAAAAGAGAGCGGCAATTCGAGGAGGATATACAGATATATGCCTGGCTGCTTGCGCAAGAGAGTGTGGCATATTCCCAGCACATTTTTGTTATATTAATGGTCTCACTGATCTAAAATCGTTCCTGAATAAAACATCTTTTCATATTCACTATGTTGCTCATGATATTCACCCGCAGGTATTGGAGATAATCAAAAACGACCGTTCTGTATGCAAGTTCTGCGATACTATGTTCTATGTGTTAGAAAAAGATGAGGACAGGAAAATAGTTAGTAGATCCAGAATCTTTTTAAATGCAAATGGAACAATAGCCTCCGATCCACCTTCGAACATAGCAATGTACTGGTTATTTAGAGAACAAAATAATGAGATTTTGATATATGGCGGCGATTACAAACTAGGGTTTATATTTGAAATAGACACAGGTGATTTATCCGAAATAAAATCGCAACAACAAGGTAAAAATAATACATTTGTTATCCAAAGGAAATGGATATTTTAAAGCACAGAACTTAATATGAACATTTCCATTGTAATCCACTACTCCAAAGATAGAAAGTTCCAATTAGAAAATACAATTGCTTGTCTTGGTGATATGGACGGCATTCAAGACACAGAGAAAATACTACTTGTTGATGGTGAAACCAATATCAAACCTGCGGGATGGAAAGTAGTTGAGATACCCAGACGAAGCGAACATTATGAACCATCTTACATATGGAATACTGGTTTCAAGTTTGCATCTAACGAAATGGTACTAACTCTAGAAAGCGACAGAATACTTCCAAAATATTGGCTGCCAGTCGCAATAGAACAATTAAAAACTCATGATTTTGTATGTAATAAAAAGCTATATCAACTGAAATATCTATGCGGTTTGGAAGCACTTCGTATAATTCGCGATTATCCGGATGAATATTACAAACACAAAAAGGCAATTATAGAAGATTTCAGGGTCAACCATCCAGATAAGGGAATAGCAAAGAAAAATCCGATGTCTGGGTGTCTATTATGTACAAAAGAAGCATTCAATTCTATCGGTGGATTTGATGAAAGATACTTACAAGCCGGCTACCACGATTTAGACGCATTCAGAACGGCATATATAATGGGCAAAAGGATATGTGCATTAAATTGTATAGAACTCCATCAGAAACATGATTATATAGGTGGTTGGGAGCAGTTCAGAGAAGTTAATATGGAGAATAAAGCAAGGTATTATGAGAAATGGAAGTTATGAGTTGTAAATTTTCCAATATTCTGTATATCCTGCATTAAGAGATGCGAAATGTATTCCACATTTTCCAACTTTATAAGGAGCAAAATCACACAAAGGATTACAAATGGATACGTCTTCTAGGGATATTAGCTTAAATGGGTTATTTCTCAATAGCATTCCGATCACGCCTTGCTCACAACAATGCGTAAGCCATCCTTTATTCGGATAAGTTTTCAATATAGAATTAATTTCTTGCCGAACATCTAGAGACGGAGGGAATCCAACAATACCGGTATTAATTTTAAGATCAGCCTTGATAAAAGAATCAAATTGTCCAAAAAATCTACGGTGGGCTTCGCAAATTAAAATATCATAACTTTCAAGAAACTCATCTATATCGGGTAATCTACCGTAGATAATTACGTCATTATCTATTATGATCTCATGGGTATTTAATCTCAGACGCGGCGGATACAATTTCCAAGCAGTTTCTGACGGCAAATATAGTATAGACCTTGTATAATTCTTCTGATCTACACAAGATAACCCAAACTTATTTATTTTTCCATATTGATGATCGCTAAGATTATTATGACATATAACCATATCAAATTCGTCACCATAAATCTTTCTCCATTCGACAATCGAAGCACGCAAACACTCAAATCCTTCATCGCTACTATTAGATATCGTCCATCTAACTAACGGTTTCAAAACTCACCTCATTTGGTTTTAATCTTGCAATATTAAGAAATATTTTACATTCATAATCCAGCTTTACCCTGGGAAAAAATTTCATAAAAGCGTCATGTGTCACAGATTGATCGCAATTATATAATTTGCACATATCCGTACAATCAAAAAGTTCCCATAATCTAATCTTTGAACAA